>Ga0209542_10001946_pt1 | contig 47427 bp, 53 predicted proteins | sample RifCSPhighO2_01_FD_184028 | JGI IMG/M metagenome (GOLD analysis project Ga0209542, IMG submission 184028) | Soil microbial communities from Rifle, Colorado - Rifle CSP2_plank highO2_0.1 (SPAdes) (version 2) | ecosystem: Environmental > Terrestrial > Deep subsurface > Rock core/Sediment ...
AGAAGAAATTTCTTGTGTCGATCATGCATAGCATGTCGATCATCCAGAAAACATAAGTTTTCTTGACATCCAAAAATCGAGCACCTTTTCAAACCACGACTTTAAAGTCGTGGTGGTGCATCGATTTTTTGATGTCTGTTTGTATAGTTTGTTTCATTTTATCTCTATACCTAATAGGTATATAGGGTATATAAAAATTGTGGCGATTAACTATACCTATTGAGAATATTCATTTTATACATATCTTAGTATTATATATCACACTAACCATATATTTAAATAGATAAAGAAACATTAAAATACATTGAAAAACAATCTAATAGTATGAAAAAAGAGGGGTTTGGTGCTAATGTTCTAATTGTCGGTCATAAGTGTTATAGGTGTGGTCATAAGTGGGTTCCAAGAGAAGAAGGTTATGAAACTGAAATTTGCCCACGCTGTAAATCTCCATATTGGAAAACTGCTAAAAAATTATTTAAGAAGGGGGAAAAGAAAAATGGCAAATAAACCTAAAGTTGTTAGTCTATTCTCTGGCTGTGGCGGATTAGATTTAGGATTTAAGAAAGCTGGATTTGAAATAATCTGGGCTAATGATTTTGATAAAGATTCTGTTGAAACATATAAAAGAAATATTGACAATAGAATAGTTCACGGAGATATAACCAAAATTTCAAGTTCTGAAATTCCAAAGAACGCAGATGTTTTGTTGGGGGGTTTTCCATGTCAGGGCTTTTCTGTTGCAAACAATAAAAGAGATGTAAAGGACAAAAGAAATTTCTTGTATAAAGAAATGTTACGAATAATAAAAGATACCCAACCTAAATTTTTCATAGCTGAAAATGTTAAGGGAATTTTATCTATTGGAAATGGAAAAGTTATTGATATGATAATTAAGGATTTTAACTCAATCGGTTATAAAGTAGAAAAGCCGTTTGTTATTAATTGTGCTTATTATGGCGTTCCGCAATTTAGGGAAAGAGTAATTATTATGGGCAATAGAATTAATGCACCAAACACTTTCCCAAAGATAACTCACAAGAACGGATACAAAACACCTATTCCAGATTTTATTAAACCCCAAGAATATCATAAATTACCTTATGTTATTTCAGTAAAAGACGCAATAGGGCATTTACCAGAGCCACATACAGAAGAAGGAAGAAGCATTCCTAATCATATCGGCTCTAACAAAGTTAGCGGAAAATATATTGCAAGAAAGAACGATGTTAATCAATCAGAGATTTGTGACTATCTTAAATTTTGGAGAGCGAAAGCAAAAATCACAACTCATAAAATAGATGAAATTTTAGGTTATAGACATACAGCAGGGCATTGGTTCAGAAAAGATATATCTGGCTCTATACCCTCTCCGAAAGATTGGGCTAAACTAAAAAAGATTTTAGGATTTGATGATAAGTATGACAAACTTGTTATGGAAGTAGAGGAAAGAAGAATAAAATTTGAACAATCCCTAAGAGTTACTAACTGGGATAGACCGAGTGACACAATAACGGCAAGTGTGCCAGAAATCCATGTAAACAAAAAAAGAAGATTAACTGCGAGAGAATGTGCAATATTACAAAGTTTTCCAGATGATTTTGTATTTCATGGCAGTTTATCAAGTCAACATAGACAAATAGGTAATGCTGTCCCGCCTTTAATCGGAGAACATTTAGCTAAGACAATAAAGAAGTATGTGACAAACAATAATCCCAAGAAGAACTGGAAAGAGTTAAAAATGGTAAATGCCACCTTATTTAATGGCGTTAGAGAACTCTCAGCTTGAACAATTAGAGAAAAAATATATGGAAATTGTCTGTAATATTCTTTCTAATAATATTGGGCGGTTTGTTAATGAGATTAACAGCCAAAAGAATATGCCTGATTATTTACCTACAAACAAAGTTAATCCGATTGAAACTGCTTCTGAAAATATAATGAATGCAATGATTGCAAGGCGTTTAGATTGGGGCGTCGCCTCAATGGCTGGAGCTTCTGATAGTTGTTATGAATGTGGTGACGCAATTATTCACATAGACGCTAAGACTATTTTAGATACAGATGGTGACGCAAGAGAAAAGAGTAACCGAATAGATATAAGGCAAAATCAAACATCTTTTGACTTTGATAATGCTCATAAGGTGATTAAAGGAGATGGAAAGAAATTTATTTGGAAGCCAAAATTACATAGATACGAAAATCATAAATTATTTGGTAAAGTTCCAAATCTTAGCTATATTTTAAGGGTTACTTGGTCACAGAGCAACCTCGTAGAAGAAATCTCTTTTATCTGCATTCCTAATGGGCAATTTTTCCCAACCCATAAGACTATTATTGCAGGAGTTAAATCATATCCTACAACTGGCAAAGATTTAGAGCATATTAGGTTTGATATTAAGAAATTAACAGAATTGGATAACTGGAGAGAGAAGGTTATATATAAAAGAAGTTAGGACTTATTAAACAAAGCCCCTTAGGCTCAGGACTCCTGGGGAAATTGCAATTCAGATTAGGGCAGTGGAGATTCTGGTGGTGTTGGAGTCGTGATTGCAGAAGGAGATGCCTAAATTAATAATTGGTTTGCTAGATGGATCATGAAACTCTTTGGGAAATCAAAAAATCGATGCACCACCATGACTTAAAAGTCGTGGTTTGAAAAGGTGCTCGATTTTTGGATGCTCAAAGTGTTGACCACATTCTAAAGAATGTGGTTTTAGGGAAACACTTTGACATAATTAATTTTCTTGCTGAAGCAAAGTTTATAAGTCTTAATTTATTAAGTTTTATATAATGAAGGCCTTGCGTGAGTTTCAATCTGCTCTTGCAAAGTAAGACAATCTTCTGAAATTATGCAAGATTATTCGTGCAGTTATCTGCACGAATCTGGCAGTAGAATTTATTTTTCTAATTTCTCCATAAACTCTTTTGAAAGCTGAATGAAAACTTTCCGTATGCGATCTTTGATGATATTCTTTTAACCATGAATAGATATCCAAAAAGAAATGTAGATACATTTCTTTACAAGAATCATTTCCATTTAAGATGTTGTTTGACTTTGGATAAATATAAGGAACCATGAATAAATCTTCAATAATTTTTGTTAATTCTCTATCATTAAAACCAGCATCAAGCCTGATGCTGTTTCCAGAAACTTCTTTTACTAACTCCTTCATAACTTCACGTTCTCCTCTGCCTGTTGTATCAAATGCCTGAACTATTTCTCTTGAATCGACGATAGAAGTCATATACCAACCCCCATAATTTTTCTTTTGAGACTCATAATTTTGTTTTCTTGTTCTTTCTAATCCCGTTCCATCTCCTTGAAGAATTCCATCAGAATCTTTTGTTGCAAGAAAAATTTCATATAGAATCCTCATAACTTCTGGGCGAGAATATGCATCTCCCAAAACCCAATCATCAATCTTTTTATAAATGCCTACCGATGGTCCAAGTATCTCTATCCATCCTTCAGATTCTCTTTCTGGACTTTTGATAAATTCAGAGAGCAAAATTGCTTTTGCAAGCAATTTTGGATTGGTGGCATTACTTCTGACTTTTGAGCAATATGATTTATTGACGATCTCTTTAATAAATTTAAGAGTTTCCTTTACTTGTTTTATTTGAGAAAGATTGTAGGCTGGCCAGTCAATTTTCCTTTGTTCTTGAGCCTCATAAATTTCTTTTTTAAAAACAGGATCTCTTGTAGATTTAACCAATCTTTGAAAATCGTCTGTCGGTAAATTCATAAATAAGTATATATAGTTATATACTTATGTTTTATTGTTCTAGGGTATAGAAATGTTTATATATACAAGTATATAATGTTATATATGTCAAAAAAATCGTTGAGAAGCATAACTCTTGAGAAAGGAAAGTTAGAAATGAAAGACGAATTTGAACTTCTCTTTGAGAGAACAATTACCAAGTTTGGGAATGGAGCAAAGATAGATGCACCTAAAGATTTACTAGGAAGAAAAGTTTATGTTATTCTTAGAAAATAATCTTATCTCACGCAAAGCCTATAATGAATAAATTGATTTTTGTGTTAATTTTATCTTTTGTTATAGGTTTAGTTATTTTAGTTAGTGCAACTGAATATTCTGGGGATGGAACTTATACTGTTCAAATTGGAGATATAATTACCTTGGAGAATAGTTGGCAAATTGAAATATTGGGTGTTTTTATGACTCCTGCTGGTGAACAGCTCTATTTTAGAGCACTAGATCCTGAAGGAAAAAATTATCCTTCACCTCCTAATCAAAATTCATTGAGTAAATATGAAGGGAAAGAAAAATATGGGACTGATACATTGTTAAAAATTGAAATTGAGTTGTTAGAGGTTTTGGGAGGAACTACACCTACTGGTTCTCCAATGGTAACTCAATATGAAAAGGCAAAAGTAAATGTTGTTTCTATTGATGAATCTCTTCCTGGAGCAGTTACTGGGGGAGATGAAAGTGTTGATGAAACTTATTTTGAAGATATTAATAAAGATTTAACTTATAAAAATGGAAGATCTGTTTTATTGAATATTGGTGAGGAGATAATTCTTGGAAATGGGTATAAATTAAAACTTGATAGATTTGACTCAACATTGGGAAGTCCTTATTTCTCATTATATAGCTCTGATGATAATCTGATTGATGAGGGTATTGCAATGGGAAAAGATGTTGGTGCGTCTTTAGGTTCTTTTGTTTATGTTAAGGATTACACTACAGATTCTGTCGATTTATTAATTATTGACGGTTCTAAGTTAACATTTGGAACGGGATGGAATATGTTCTCAATACATATTGAAGATGGAGATGGTTATGGAACTGTTTTAGAAAGTACATGTAATGGAGCTTCTATGTGGTTGTGGGATAATAAATTAGACGATTACAAAAAACTTGGAATTTTAGAAGAAGGAGCTAGAATTCCGGCTGGAAAGGGAATATGGGCAAAGATACAAACAAAAAAAGATACACAATCAGATGTGGACTGTGAAGTTATTGTTTCAGGAATAAAAGGAGTATCAATTAAAGGAATTAAGCTAAATGCTGGATGGAACTTAATTGGAGCTCCAATAAGTGCTTATGGGAATAGAGAAGTTTTTGATGGCGGATCAACTTTTAATTTATTGAGTTTTGAGAATATACTTGGAGATTGTAAGTTGGATAAAGGACCTTGGCAATATTTAGGGACAAAATATTCTGACTTTAGTATAAAAAGCGAAGTTGCAGAACAGTACAAATTTTCAGAACCCTTTCAAGATAATTTAAGATTGAATAGAGGTTATTTTATTAAAGTTGCAGGGGATTGTACTTTAAACGATATATAATATGAAAAGAATATTAAAGAAGGGTGCGGCTGGAAAGGTTGTTGTGATGATTATTGTAGCTCTTGTTATATTATCTGTTATTCTTGTGGCCTATAACTATCTTGCTAAAGGTACTAATTCCCAATATGCTGGTACAGAAAGCGATAATGCTGGACTAGAAGGAGAAAATTTACAACAACAAACTGGTGGAAAGACTATTGATGAAAAACCTCCAAGGCCTCCTGAATAATTCTTTTAAAAATTCCTAACTCGCGCTGCTTTTCCAAGCAGAAGATTTATAAACTCATTTTTTTAATACTTTATGCCGATGACTTTTAGAGGCTTGCTTCTTTAAAGTTTTTGGTTAAAACAAATATGGATTACTACATGATTATCGAGAAGGCCCGAAAAACGGGGAAAATAGACAAAGGAACTAACGAAGTTACCAAGGCTATTGAGAGGGGAGTTGCTAAAGCAGTCTTTTATGCAGCAGATGTAAATCCAAAAGAAATAGTTGCACATTTATCTGCTCTTTCTAAGGAGAAAAATATTCCTTGTTTTGAAGTTGATTCAAAGCAGAAACTTGGGGTTGTTGTTGGAATTCCTGTTTCTACAAGCGCTGTTGCTATAATTGATGCAGGAGAAGCTGACAAGGAATTAAAATCATTGAGTAAATCAGGGAGTAGCTAATTATGGGTGCGAATAAGCCACAACGCGGTAGTTCTAATGTTTCTTCTAGCTCTTCACCTGGAAAACTTTCTAATGAACCTCCTGTAAAAGCAGTTGTTGAGAAGTTATTTTTACGTACAGGCGCTCGAGGGGAGATTACTCAAATAGAATGCAGAATTCTAGAAGGCAGAAATTCTGGAAAAGAAATGCGTCGTAATGTTAAAGGTCCTGTTCGTGTTGGAGATTTGATTACTTTAAGAGAAACTGAAATTGAGGCTCGCCGTGTTCGTGGTGCTACAAAAGGAGTGCACTCTTGAATATGAAAATTTCAATACTAGAGAAATCTGGAGATTTTTCTGCCTGCTCATTTTCATTCGCATTAGGGAGAACAAATTAAACATGCCTACAGCAAAATGTACTTTTTGTGGAAAAGAACAGGAAGACTTTAAGGGAACTTACCTTTTCAAAAATGATGGAAGCACAAATTATTATTGTAGCTCTAAGTGTCATAAAAGTCATTTAAAGCTTAAAAGAGATCGTAAGAGAATAAGCTGGACAGAAGCTTATAAGAATGTTCACGCGAGAGCAAAGAAAAAAGCATGAATTTTTAGGTTTTAATACTCTTCATTTCATTATATTTAAAATAATCTTACTTGTAGTTTATCGTCGGTAAATCTATGCTTTTGTGTATAAAGGTTTATAAAGCCCACTCCCTTTTTTGAAGAGATATGGGTGAAAAAGATTATACGGGCAAGGACATAAAAGTACTTGAGGGTCTTGAAGGAGTAAGACACAGACCAAGTATGTATATAGGAAGTACAAGCAAATATGGTTTACATAAACTTGTAGATGAAGTTGTAGATAATTCTGTTGATGAGGCAATGGCCGGCTATTGCACAGATATAAACATTACTCTTAATTCTGATGGGAGCGTTACTGTAGAAGATAATGGGCGCGGTATCCCTATTGATACTCATCCAGTTTATAAAATCCCTACTGTGGAAGTTGTAATTACTAAACTTCATGCTGGTGGGAAATTTGATAAAGGGAGTTATAAAATCTCAGGAGGTTTACATGGAGTTGGTATTAGTGTTGTTGCTGCATTATCTAAGAGTTTTAAAGTTGTTATTAGAAGAGATGGCAAAATATACCAACAAGAATATGAAATTGGTAAACCAATCTACAAATTAAAGACTGTTGGAAATTGTGATAAAGGACAAACAGGTACTACAATTACATTTACTCCAGATGATACTATTTTTTCAGCTACTAAATTTGATTTTTCAATTTTAGAAACTCGCTTTCGCGAAATTGCTTTTTTGAATAAAGGTCTTAAAATTAATTTGGCAGATAAAATAGCAGATAAAAAAGAGGTCTTTAAATATGAGGGAGGCCTTCTGGATTTTGTTAAGTGGGTGAATAGAACTCGCCAGCCAATTCATGCTAAGCCTGTTTACTTTTTAAAAGAACAGGATGGAGTTTTTATTGAATGCGCTGTCCAATATAATGATGGTTATCAAGAAAATGTTCTTAGTTTTGTTAATACAATTAACACTATTGAAGGTGGAACTCACGTTGTTGGATTTAAAACTGCTTTAACTCGTGCAATAAATGATTATGGTAATAAGAATAAGCTATTGAAAGATGGAAATTTTACTGGAGATGATGTTCGTGAAGGTTTGACTGTGATTATTTCGGTTAAAGTTCCGGAACCTCAATTTGAGGGTCAGACAAAAACAAAATTAGGAAATAGTGAGGTTAAGGGAATTGTTGATAGCATTTCTATGACTTCAATGACTGAGTTCTTTGAAGAGAATCCTCAGGTTGCTAGAAAGATTGTGGATAAAGCAATTGAAGGTCAGAAAGCTCGTAATGCTGCTAAGAAAGCTAAAGAACTTGTTCGAAGGAAAAATGCTTTCTCTGTTGGAGGGCTTCCTGGAAAATTAGCAGATTGTTCTTCAAATAAAACTGAGGAAACTGAATTATATCTTGTTGAAGGAGATTCTGCGGGTGGATGTTTTTCTGGAGACACAGAAGTTGCTTTAGCTGATGGAAGAGATGTTTCTTTTAAAGATTTAGTGGAAGAATATAAAAAAGGAAAGCAGAACTTCTGTTATACTATAAAATCTGATGGTTCTGTTGGAATTAATAAGATATTGCACCCTAGAGTTACTAAAAAAGATGCTGAAGTTATTAAGATAGTACTTGATAATGATCAGGAAATTATATGTACTCCAGATCATAAATTTATGCTTCGTGATCAGACTTATAGGGAAGCTAAAGATTTGACTATTGAAGACTCTTTGATGCCTTTATATGAAAAAGAAGTTAATATAATTCCTAGAGCAAATCATAAAATAGAAAGAATCGAATCGCTTGATCAGAGAATGGATGTTTATGATATGGAAGTTCCTGGAACACATAACTTTGCTTTGGCATCTGGGATTTTTGTACATAATAGCGCAAAACAAGCCCGTAATAAGGAATTTCAAGCAATATTACCTCTAAAGGGTAAGATTTTGAATGTTGAAAAAGCCCAGGCTGTTAAAGTTTTATCTAATGAAGAAATAGGGAACTTAATTACAGGTATTGGTGCTGGAATTACAGATCAATTTGATATAAATAAGTTGAGATATGCTAAAATAATAATTATGAGTGTTGATGGTCAAGAAACAAGTTTTATTCAAACGCCTCATGGTGAAACTAAGTGTATAAAGATTGGGGAGTTTATTGATTCCGCTATTGAAAATAAATGGAATATCTCTAAATATAAAATACTTTGTTTTAACTTAAAAACTAGAAAATCCCAATTTAAACCTATTAAAGCTGTAATTAGGCATCCTATTGATGAGCCTTTGTATGAAATTAAAACTTCTTATGGGAGAAATGTTAAAATAACCTCTTCGCATAGTGTTTTTGTTTATGAAGATGACAAAGTTAAACTTAAAAAAGGAAATGAAATAAAGAGGGGAGATAAAATTGTTGCCCCTAAAAATCTGCCTTTATATAATTATGATTACTCTAAAAAAATAGATATTCTCTCTATATTAATTAAAAATAAACATCAAATTAAAGGGGATGTTTATGTTAGAGGCAATTCAATAATTGAACTGCTAAAATGTAGGTTACGTCAAGAGCATAAAGATGATGATAACTTAGTTGGAGAAAGAGTGATTATTCCAGAAACCGTTCGCCAGAAAATAAAGAGTTATAGAAAAAAGAAAAAAATCTCACAGCAATTCATTTGCGAAAATGTAGGAATTAAACAACCTTGCGTTTATTATGATTGGGAAAATGGAAAGAATAAACCTACTCTTAAAAAGTTTGAGAGATATATTGAGACTTTAGGCATGGATAAAAACCAGGTATTATCACAGGTGCAGATTGTTAAATCCTCTATTGATAATACTTGGGATAAACAATATAAAAATTCAGGGAGAAATAGGGTTAAGGATTATATTTCAGTTGTTGATTTAGAAGAGGCAGATTTAGATTTTATAGGGGAAGAGATTACTATTTTTGCAGAGCATTATTTTAATCAAGGAATAGAGAGATATGTTCCAGTTAATGAATCTTTTATGAAAATTATCGGATTTTGGTTGGCTGAAGGATCATGGTCTGTGAGAAATGGAATACGTTTAGCTATAGGGAACAATAATGTTAATTTGGTGCCAGAATTGAGCGCTTCATTTAAAGAAATGTTTGGACTATCTGCAAAACTTTCCTATGCCCAAGGTCGCCAAACATGCGGAGAATTAAAAATAGTTAATAAAGTCGCAGCTTTATTCTGGAAGTTTATTTTTAATCTAGAAAAATCGAGTTCTCTAAATCAAAAAATCGATGCACCACCACGACTTAAAAGTCATGGTTTGAAAAGGTGCTCGATTTTTGGATGCTCGAAGTGTCGACCACATTCTAAAGAATGTGGTTTTAGGGAGACACTTCGACATAAAGAAATTCCTTCTATTATATTTAATATAAGTAAAGAATTACAACTTGAATTTTTAAGGACTTACTTTTTAGGAGATGGAACTTTATCCAAACATAATATTTCATTTACCACTATTTCTAGAAATTTGGCTGATCAGTTATTATATCTTTTACAATCCTTTGGAGTTATGGCAAGTCTTAGTGAAAGGGACCCAGGAAGCAATAATTTAATAGTATCTAAAAATAGGGTTTATACAGTTAGCATTAATTCAAAGAAAGATTTACTGATTTTAAAAAAAGTATGGCAAGACCATAGGAATGCAAGTCTACTACAGGCTAAAATAGAGAGTAATCATTGTTCAATCAATCGAAAATTTGAAACAATCTCAGAAGATTTGGTTGGATTAGAGGTTAAAGAAATTCGAAATACTGTGTGCAGTGGATCGGACGTGTATGATTTTTCAGTTGAGGATGATGAAAATTTTATTGCTGGATTTGGAGGATTATGTTGTCATAATACTGACGCAGATGTTGATGGAGCACATATCCGTACTTTATTATTAACTTTCTTTTTTAGGTTCATGCATAAGTTAATTGAAAATGGGAATGTGTATATTGCAGTTTCTCCATTGTATCGCGTGCGTAAACGTGGAGATCACTATGTTTATTCAGAAAAGGAATTAAAAGAATTACTTTCTAAAATTACTGGTAATACTGATGTTCAGAGGTTTAAGGGTCTTGGAGAAATGAATCCTGAACAATTATGGGAAACAACAATGAATCCAAAAACTCGTATGTTGAAAAAAGTAGTCATTCAAGATGGAGTTAAAGCAGACGAGGTCTTTTCAAAGCTCATGGGCGATAATGTTGAACCTCGTAAGCAGTTTATAGCAGAACATGCATCGGAGGCGCAAATCGATATTTAAAATGGCTGAAGAAGAGAAGGGAAAGACTGAAGAAGAAAATGGAAAGACTGAAGAAGAAAATGGAAAGACTGAAAAAGAGAATGGAAATGGTAAAGCTGAAGATGCTTTTGAAAAAGAAGTTCTAAGGGCCGAAGAGAAACGTCGTGAGAAAGAACAAATAGGTGATGAGAAAGGCGTTTTTGGTGCGGAAATTGTTGAAGAAATGGAGCAAGCCTTTATTGACTATGCCATGTCTGTTATTGTTGATAGGGCTTTGCCTTCTGTTGAAGACGGATTAAAACCAGTTCATAGAAGAATTTTATATGCAATGCATACTCTTGGACTTGATTTTTCAAAACCTACTCGTAAATCTGCGACTGTTGTAGGAGAGGTTATAGGCAAGTACCATCCTCATGGAGATATTGCTGTTTATGATACATTAGTTCGTTTGGCTCAGACTTTTTCTTTGCGTTATCCTTTGATTCATGGACAAGGTAATTTTGGTTGTTTTACTGCAGATACTAAAGTTGCTCTTGCTGATGGAAGAGATGTCTCTTTTGCTGAACTTATAGAGGAACAATCTACTGGAAAGAGGAATTTTACATTTACTGTTGATAATGGTGCTGTTAAAATAGCCGAAATAAAGAATCCTCGCAAGACTAGGGAAAATGCTGAAATTATGGAGGTTCTATTAGATAATGGGGAAAAAATACGTTGTACATTAAACCATAAATTTATGTTAAGAGATGAGACCTATAAAGAGGCACAATATCTTAATTCTGGAGACTCATTAATGCCTCTCTACAAGGAACTTTTACCTAAATTCTTTTTTGAAGATAATAACTTTAATCTTCAAAATGTGGTTAGTGCTCCCTTAGCAATAAATCATAAAGTTGTAGATGTTAAATTTTTGAATAAGTTTGTAGATGTTTATGATATAACTGTAGATAAAACTCATAATTTTGCTCTTGCTTCGGGTATTTTTGTTCACAATTCAATGGACGGAGATTCTGCTGCTGCACAACGTTATACAGAGGCGAAATTGAGTAAAATATCTGCAGAGCTTCTTGAAGATATTGAAAAGGGTACTGTTGTGATGAGGCCTAATTTTGATAATTCTTTAAAAGAGCCTGAGACTCTTCCAGCTAAACTTCCTAACTTGTTACTTAACGGGGCAACTGGTATTGCTGTTGGAATGGCTACAAATATCCCTCCTCATAATCTCACTGAACTTACTAATGCAATTATATTTTATATAGAAAATCCAAATACTACTGTTGAAGATTTAATTGGTATTGTTAAAGGTCCTGATTTTCCAACAGGTGGTTTGATTACTGGGCCAGGTATTAAGGAAATGTATAGGGTTGGAAAAGGTAAGGTTGTTATTCGTGCAAGGAGTGAAATTGAAGAAGATAGTAAAGGGAAGAGCTCAATTATCCTTACTGAAATACCTTATCTTGTAAATAAAGCTGATTTAGTAAAAAATATTGCTAGACTTGCTACTGAGAAGAAATTACCAGACATTTCTGATTTGCGTGATGAATCTGCAAAAGGTAAGGTGCGTGTGGTTATAGAGCTTAAGAAAGGAGTAGATCCTAAGTTTACACTGAATCAATTGTATAAAATGACTAATATTCAAACTAGCTTTGATGCTAATCTTTTAGCCCTAGTTGGTAAACAACCTAGAGTTTTGAATTTGTTAGATATAATCAGGGAATATGTTAAATATCGTCAATTAGTTGTTCGCAGAAGAAGTGATTTTGAGCTAAATAAAGCTCAGGAACGCATAGAACTTGTGCTAGGGCTTTTACTTGCCTTGAAGAATATTGATGAAATAGTTATTTTTATAAAAAAATCTACAGATACCAAATCTGCTCATGAAGGTCTGATGAAAAAATTTGGAATGACTGATCGCCAAGCTAAGGCAGTACTCGAAATTAAATTGCAACAGCTTACTCACCTTGAAGCTGAGAAGTTAAAAGACGAAGAGAAAAAACTTAAAGGAGTTATTTCTGAATTGGAAAGAATTCTTGGTGATGAGAAAGAAATTTTGAAAGTTATTAAGTCTGAAGTAAAAGAAATTAATACTAAATTTGGAGATAATAGAAGAACTAAAGTAATCCGTAATGTTGATGAAATCACTGAACAAGATTTGATTGAGAAGAAAGAAGTTGTAGTTATGGTTACTAATTCAGGATATATAAAACGTGTCGATATGAAATCCTATAAGGAACAGAAACGTGGTGGGGTAGGAGTTACCGGTGCAGACTTAAAGGAAGAAGATTTTGTCACTAAATTAATTACATGTTCAACTCATGATCATCTTTTGTTCTTTACTTCTCGTGGAAGGCTTTATTGGCTTAAGGCGAATGATGCGCCTGCTAGTGAGCGTCAAGGAAAGGGTAAGGCGATAGTTAATTTACTTAATTTACGTGATGAGTCTATTGCAAATGTTCTTTCAGTTTCTGATTTTGAAAAAGGTTACTTGATGTTTGTTACTAAACTTGGAATAGTTAAGAAAATCTCTGCGAAGGATGTTTCAAAGCCTCGAAGTACTGGTGTGCGTGTAATGAATCTTCCAGTTGATGGTAGTGATACTCTTATTAGTGTAATGCGCGTTGAAGATAAACAAGAAGTTCTCTTGACAACTTCGGATGGAAAAGCTATACGTTTTAATTCAGATGATGTGCGTTCTATGGGTCGCGCTAGCTATGGTGTTAGGGGTATTGAACTTAATTCTGGAGACGAAGTAGTTTCCTTGGTCCCTGTTCCTATAAAAGATTCTAACAAAACTTCTATTCTAACAGTAACAAATAAAGGGTATGGTAAACGTAGTGCTTTAGAGGATTATCGTCTGACAGGTAGAGGTGGTAAAGGAGTAATTAATCTTAAGCCTGCTGAAAAAAATGGAGAAGTTGTTCGCTCTCTTCCAGTTACTGAAGATAGTTCTATTATTGCAACTACAAAACAAGGGATGATTGTACGTATTTCTATGGATGAGCTTCGTGAAATGGGAAGAGCTACTCAAGGTGTTCGCGTGGTTAAGTTGAAAGATACTGATAAAATTGCAGATGTTGTTTTAGTGGCAGATGAAAAAATAGAAATCTAATTTTTAATCTTTAATGCCATAATTAAAGACGTGATTAATGTTATGTCTAAGAGGATACAGAATAAGCAATAAGTTTTTAGTATGAAATGTTGGATTGCAAAGAGATACCCTGCTCCGTAAATTACACCAAATGTTAGTAATCCAATTGTCCATTTTCTGTTGTTTTCTTTTTCTATCTTTAGAACTTTTTGATTTGGGTTTTTGTTTAAGATATAGACAAATAATAAAGTAAAAAATCCTAAGAGTGCGTTTGATGTGATTAGATCCCAAAATAGATTAATGTCTGAAATGTTAATAAGAGGCAAGTTTAGATTAAGATCTATTGTTAGGAGGTAGGAAATACCATCGAGATTTGCATAGGGACTTTTGTTTACTATTCCACAATCTAGCGAACTTCCAAATGAGCAGAATTTATCTGCAGTTGTGGAAAAATGCTCATAAGTAAGAAATAAAGATAGAAGCATACCAATTGTTAATAAGATAGATAGAATTTTTCTTTTATCCATAATTTTATGTGTCTTTATTCTGTTTTATAGTTTTCTTTTATAGAGAACTTTGCAAAAATCAAAGTTCTCTAAGAAGAAGTTTAAAAATTCCTTTGTAAATTCTGAATTATTCAAACTTCTCTATAGAAAAGCTTAAATATCTATAGATATCTATAGATATCATGGCAGAAACTGAACAAATTAATCTTAAACTTTCAAAGGGGTTACTAGAAGCTGCTCAAAGGTATGCAATAAATTTTGGCTATAGAAATGTCCAAGAATTAGTGGCTGAAAGCATGAGGGAGAAGATTTTTGAGAAAAATGAATATGATGAGGGTTTTTCTGATAAGGAAATAGAGTTAGTAGACTCTTTGATAGAAATGTCTGTTAAGAGTGGTAAGTTGGTTTCTGAAGAAGAGCTGAAAAAAGCTTTGAATGCATGAGCCATCAAATTAAATCTCTAAGGTTCTTTCTTGAGCAGATAAAAGATTTAGATGATAAATCAAAGAGGATAATTAATGATAAAATTGAGTTAATTAAACAAAATCCTTATAGGTATAAAAGAGTTCATTCGAGACAATATTCAAAAGTCTTTAGAATTAGATTCTCTATCCAGAGTAAGGAAACAAGATTAATTTATGTGATAATAGAACCAAATATTATCTTGATTTGTTTGCTTGATAGAAAAAAAGATTATCAAAAAATCGATGCACCACCACGACTTAAAAGTCATGGTTTGAAAAGGTGCTCGATTTTTGGATGTCAAGAAAACTTATGTTTTCTGGATGATCGACATGCTATGCATGATCGACACAAGAAATTTCTTCTTAAAGAGAAATTTCTGCACAGAAGTTTGTAGTTGTGAACAAACTTCTTGTGCTCGAAGTGTCGACCACATTCTAAAGAATGTGGTTTTAGGGAGACACTTCGACATAAAGATTTAGAAAAATACCTGGGCAAAATTAAGCAAGAATTAAGATAACAATGTTTAGTTTATTTTATTAACCTTTGTTATTTGTTTATTTTATGGTGATTGATATATTAACAGTAATTATTGTTTGTGTGGCTATTTTTGTTGGATATCTTATAGGTCATGCTCTTGGTACTTTTAGGCGGGAACGGCTTTGGCAACAGCAACTCCCTGAACATAGGGCTGATGCAATAGCAAGGTCAAGATCAGTTCTGGCAGGTAACTTTTCAGAGCAACTTGCGCCCTACTTACCTGGATTTCCTTTTAAACCAACAGAGTGTAAATTCATAGGTAAACCTATTGATTTTATTGTCTTTCATGGCCTTGATGAAAAAAATGTTACAGGAGTTACTTTTGTTGAGGTTAAAAGTGGAAAATCTAAACTTTCTGGAACTGAGAAAACTGTTAAAGAATCTATAGAAAATAAGAATGTTAGGTGGTTTGACTATAGAGTTCCTGACGATTTGGTTTGAATTGTTTTTTACTAATTAAAACTTTTCCTTCTAATCTATGCTTGCCTTTCACATAAGTTAATTTGAGTTCGCATAGCCCTAAGTGGTGTCCCCTATATTTTTGTTCTCTTTTTCTTAGCACTTTTTGTAATCCTAAACATTCACTCACAATCAACTCATAGGCTTTGACGCTTGTTTCTGCTGAGGCGCTTAAAACTAAATCACCCCTACCATTATCGCAAAGGCGAAGAATCTCAGATTCATGATCTCTTTCTACATCTTCTAATGAATCTTTAGAGGTATAGATATAATTATCTGATCTAGATCTACTTATTCTATATTTAGATAATAGGTCGATTGCCATAATTTTTTTGAATTTTAGAGTTATTTGAATTTATGTGTTAATTCTTGGCAGAATTGGCAGTTCTTTTCAGGACTGCATGACCTGAAGCTTGTTTTTCTTGCATTCAAGATTTTTTTTGCCGTTTCAACTATTTCCTCCCTTATTTGATTTAAATTGAATTGAGTTCTAGGACTATGAATTTCTTTTGCTATTCCCTGATTATCTAATATGAATTCCAAAGGATATTCTTTTTGTAGCATTTCTAGTATAAGGCTCTTTGGTTTTCCATAATTTGCTGAAGCTAATGCATATATTCCAAGTTGCCAATTCCTATATTTTGGTTTAATTTCTCCTTTACCAGTCTTATAGTCGATTATGCTTAATTCTCCATCATCATTTATGTCTATGCGGTCTGCATATCCATTAAACTTTATTCCCTCTATTGTTGTTTGAAGGTATTGTTCTGTTTTTGAGTTCTCATTATATTTTGTTTTATTTCTTTCAAAGAATATTTTTATGAGGGGTATTACATCATTAAGGTTTATGTCTTTGTATTCCTCCATTTGAACTACTTTTGCACAATCTTCAAACTCTTTGAGGGTTTTGCATACGTTCTTCACTCCCTTTTCTAATACTCGATGCACAAAGTTTCCTATCATTATAGCCTCCCAAGATTGAGGTGTTGGGTCTGGCATAGAATATACATATTTCATTTCATATCTCTTTTGACATTCATCAAACATTTGAAGTGCGGATGGGGAGAAACTTATTTTTTGATTTGAGAAATCTTCATTTTTGCTTTCTTGAATTATTTCTTTAGGTTGCCTATATAATTCTGATTCATCTTTTATGAAGTCTATAATCTCATTGTTTTGATAATTTATTTCTTTTAAAAATTGGCTTGGTTCATAAGCTCTCTGCCCGTAATCTTTTGCATATGTTAAATATAATCTATCTTTTGCACGCGTGAAACCTACATAACAGAGGCGCCTTTCTTCCATTATTTGCTTTTTCATGTTTTCTTCTAAATTATCTAATGCCTCTTGTTTGCTCAATCTTTCAATTGGAAACTTCTTTTGAACAAGGCTACTCATTATCACCACTTGGTATTCTAGACCTTTAGTGGCATGATTTGTCATTATTCGGATGCCTTCTTTTATTAGAATAGGAAACTCTATTGAAATGTCTAGGGCATCTATCGTTATTAAATGGTGGATTAAACTGCTTAAATCTTGAGAATCTGTTTCTACAAAATCTTTAGTAAACTCGTAGAATTTTTCTAATATTGATAAGTTAAGGGCTTTTTTTGATTCTACTTCTTCTTGAACACCTAACAAACTATATATATTTTTTATAATTTCTTGAATAGGTGATGATTTTTCATTTAATAAGGAATTAATATGATTTCTTATTGCTTGCAGCTGTATTTCTCCTTGCGCGGACAAACCCTCTATTTTTGTTTCATCCATTAGATTTAAACTTATACAATCTTCTCCTTTGAATTTACGAATAGTTTGTGCAACAATTAGTTCATCACTCTTTTCTTTCAAACTATAATGGATTAAATCCCACCATGCACCATCTCCTCCTTTAGATTTATTAATCAGTTTTTCAATAATTGTTAGGTAGGCTCTCACCGTCTTTATTATTGGAGTTTTTAATAAAGATTCTTTGTTTATGCTCGTGCATGGTATTTCTTCATATTCTAATTGTTTTTTTAACGTTGCTGATTGTTGGTGTGTTCTAAATATTATACAAATTTCCTTCATAGGAGTTCCTCTCTTTATTTCTTCCTTTATAATCTCAATTATTTTTCTTACTTCTTCTTTTCCATTTTTTAATGAGTATACTTTAATGTTTTCTCCATTTTTATTATATGCATTTTTTACTTTGAAACATTCTTCTTGCACTAGATAATTATTTTTTATTAATTCATGAGCTAAGGTGAGTATTTTATTTGTAGATCTATAAGATTTATCTAAGGCGTGGATTTCTTGCGAAGTTACACCCATGACTTCTTTAAAATACCCAAAATTTTCATCATAGGCACCTCTAAATCTATAAATTGATTGATTCAGGTCCCCCACTACTGTTATATTTTTATGAGGGGCTATCTTTTCAAGAATTAGGCATTGTAGTTTGTTAGTATCTTGAAATTCGTCTACTATGATATAATCAAATTCATTTGCAATTTCTGGGTTTTTGTTTAATAACTCAAGTGCTTTGTGATGCAAATCTGCATAATCTAATCCATTTCTTGTAGATTTTATTTTTTCGTATGATTTCCATGCTTGTATAAATTTACTTTTATTTAGTTCTTCTTCTATTTTTTCTTTTTCATTTTTAAGAATGTTAAGTTCATCTTTAGATATTTTTTTGAGGTGCGCAGTATTTATCTTGAATTTTAACTCTTCTAATTTGAAGGAAATGTTTTCTATTTCTTCAGAGCTTGTTTTTACATTATTGCTACTTTCCTCTAAAGTCTTCCCAATATCTTTAGACATACTAATTTCACCTATATATTTATTACATAGATAAGGATTTATTTTGAAGTACTTGTGAAGAAGTATTTTTCCATCATCAGGAGTCATTATTTTAAAATTCTGTTTTAGCCCTATTTTTTCAGAGTGTTTTCGGAGCATTTCGGCACAAAATGAATGAAATGTTCTTATTATTGGCTCGTATTGTTCATGAAGGTGGGGGAGTATTCTTTGTCTTAAGGTGTTAACTGCTTCATTTGAAAATGTGAGGCAAACTATTCTTTCTATTGGATAGACTTTGCGTGAAATTAGATATTTTAATTTTTCTATAATGCTGTAAGTTTTTCCAGTTCCTGCGCCTGCAAGGATAACACAAGGTCCTTTAACATTTGAAATATATTGCTCCATTTTATTTGGAGTTTATCTTATTATTTCTCCGTAGCCTATGAGTCTCCAGTGGTTGTTGACGTTTCTAGCTATGCCTAATTTATTTTCCTTAAAAGGAACTACAGGTATTTTAAGAGAGATTTCTGCTTCTTGTGGGCCTAATTTAGAAATTGTTCCTATAGTTACAGAAGTGTTTATTGAAAGCATGATTGTTTCGCTTAACTTAAGAGGTAAAATTTGAACTCCTCCAATGGGCTCTTTGAATAAGTTATATTTTATGGCTATTTTTGTGGCTATCTCAGGTAATTTTCCCTCTAATGAAGCAACGCATCCAGATAAGCTGTCTGATTTTCCTACGGCCATGTCAAGTTCTGTTTCTATGGAAGCATTTCCTCCAGGAAAGAGTTCATTTATTTTGTTTGATCCTTTAAAGATAGAAGCTATTTTTGTTTTAACAGTTTTGTATTTTAATTGATTAGCTTCTCTAGTCATAACTCCAGGTTTTACTTCTATTAGGTCTCCTATTTTTAATTTGCCTGATTTTAATGTGCCTCCTAGAATTGTTCCGTGTAAATTTTTAGGACTAGTTCCTGGTTTGTTTATATCAAAACTTCTTGCTATGAGGAAGAGAGGGACTTCATCACTATTTCTTATAGGTATCTTAATTTCACAAAGAGCCTCATAAATTCTTTCAAGATTTATTTCTTGTTGTGATGAAACTGGAATTACTAACGAGTTTTCAGCAATTGTTCCTTTGAACTCTTTTTGGATTAAGTTATAATTCTCAATCGCTTTTTCTTTTGTTACTAAGTCTATTTTGTTCTGAACGATTATAACGTTTTTGATATCTTTTGATTGAAGGGCCATTAGGTGTTCACGGGTTTGAGGTTTTATTCCTTCATTTGCTGCCACAACTAGTATTGCAGCATCTACAATTGCTGCGCCTGAGAGCATTGTTGCCATCAGCATTTCGTGACCGGGAGCATCGATAAAGGTTATATATCTTTTTGGAGAACCTTTTTTGTCTATATTATAGTCTCCATTTTTGTAGATAATTACGTCTGAGTAGCCTAATTTTATTGTAATTCCTCTCTTGAGCTCTTCTGAGTGTGTGTCTGCCCACTTTCTGCTTAGTTTATAGAGAAGAGTGGTTTTACCATGGTCAATGTGGCCTGCTATAATGACATTTAATGTTTCTAGTTCTTGCATTGAAAAATAGATATTCAGAGGTTTTTAAAGAGTTGGTTTATTATTTTGGAGGAAATGAAAAGGGTCTTGAAAATAGGCGGGTCAATAATTGTTAGCGTTTACTCTGAAGATGCACTGCCAGAAAGATTAAAAATTTATGTAAACTATCAAAATAAAAACCTAAGGATTATTCTTTTGAATCTTTTGATACAGTTTTTTCAATTGCTTCTTCTACTTCTTCCGCAACTTCTTCTGCTATCTTTTCAGCCGCTCTTTCTTTTTTCTTAGGACTATCAGTTTCTGGGGATTTAGGAATATCTTCCTTAATTTCTTCTTTTATTTCTTTAGTTATTTCTTCCTTAATTTCTTCCTTTGGTGATTCAGCTTGCGCTGGTGATTCTACAGGTTGTTCTGTTACAGGTTTCTCTTTTGGCTTGTTTTGTTCAGGGAATAATTCTGTTAGTTTCTTAGTTCCTTCTTTTATTACTATCATGTTTATTTGAGCGCTTTTTTCAGATATTTGGTTTCCTCTTACTGTTTTTCTTAATCTAAGTCCTTCTGGAGTACCTGTTTTCTTTTTCCCGCCTCTTCTTGGTTTTTTATGCATTCCCCAGCCCTTTGTTAATATAACTTTTTTCATTTCTGGTCCTTGTAAATCTGCTTTATGAGGAAATCCCGAACTATCTGTCCCTCCAGTTATTTTCAAAGTATATCCTGTTAATTCTTCTGATAATTCTGAGCCATCTATAGTGTCTCCTATCTTTTTCCCTATAATAGATTCATTGCTTGACTCTACCTTCCAGGCTTTTCCTTTATCTGATATGTTTAATTTGAAGACCATGTTGCATCGAGTATTTGAGGGTTTTAAAAGCTTACTATGTAAACTTTTGAACCTTACAGGTTTTTAAATGTTGCAAGTATTGTTATGTTCCCCATTCAATCTTCTTTTTTCTTTTGATTTCTGCTATTTGGGAGATTGCCTTGATTTCACTTTGTGTTAATAAGTCTTTATTCTTTTTAAAATTCTTAAATTGAGACTCTGATAATTGAGAATATAAATATTTTTTATCTTTTAATTGGCGTTCAAAATTAACTCCTGGTAAGGAGATTGCTACTTCTTTACCTTCTAAAACTTCTTCAACTGATGTTTTTTCTTCTTGAATGGCTTTAACTCTTGCTATTGTTTCGTCACTTTCATCTATCAATTGGATGTTTTTCTTTAATTTTCCTGCCAATACCTTTATTCCGAAAATGGCTGGATTTGAATTTCTAAATATATATTGGGGAAGAATTTCTAATTTAGAAATACTTGAGAGCTCCATTATTCTTTCTTTTTCTATTTCTGCTTGCTTTTCTTGCCTCCATAATTGAACTTCTTCTATTAATTTGTAAACTACTTGATTTGTTATTACCTTTACGTCTTTGGATTTTATGTCTGTTTCTTCTTCAACATTGAATCCTAAAATTATTGCATTTAAAGGGTTTAACTCAAGATTTGCTTTTCCTGCTCCAATGTCTCCTTTGTTAATTGGGCCTATTCCTGCTCTTACTACAGGGATATTTGCTTGTTTTAAGAGTGTTAACATGGCTTCTAAGCTCCCTAGAGAATCTGCTTTTACTATTATCCCCTCTTTATCTGTTTGTAATGTATTCTTAAACTCTTTTTCAAACTTTTCTTTAATTTCTTTAGAGTTATTATCTATTTTTTGAAAAGGCATTCCTGAAAGTATGTCTTCTTTATTTGTTAATTGCATTCTTAATCCTGTAGTTGCAAAGGCTTCTTTCACTGCTTTAAATTTATTGCTTAGAGGCATAACTTCTTCAAGACTTCTTATTTTTGTTATAACTAATTCCCCAGATAATGTGGCTATTCCTATTTGATCTCCTTCTTTTATAGAACCATCATAAAGTATTGCTTCGACGGTCTCCATTGAGCGTTCTTTTTTTACTTCTAAGAGTATTCCCTTTGCTTCACTGGATAATTTTAATCTTTCGGCAAGAAATTTTTGAGATAGTCCACATAGAACTAAGAGTATTTCAGGAATTCCTTCCTTTGTTCTCGCAGAACAAGGAACTATTGCTATTCGTTTGGTAAAATCATCTATTTCATAAAATAAATCGCTTTCAAAACCATGATCTTGGAGAGAACTTTGAAACACACCTAATGAGACTTCAAATTCTTCTTTTGTGCGCTGGGGAAGAGATTCAATTGATTTCTTTATAGATTCTGTTTTAGTCCATCCTGATAGCTTGTCTATTTTGTTAAATGCGATTACAAAAGGCGTTTTATTTGCTTTTAGAATAGAAATTACTTCTGCTGTTTGAGGTTTTATTCCTTCTTTAATATCTACCACTAAGATTACTATGTCGGCTAATGAGCCCCCTCTTTGCCGGAGATTTGTGAATGCTGCATGGCCTGGGGTGTCTATAAATAGAAAACCTGGAATTTTAAGGTCTATATGTGCTTTTTCTAGGAGGGGACATATTTTCTTTATTTGGTCAAATGGATATTTTGTGAAGGATATCTTTTGAGTTATTCCCCCAGATTCTTTTTCTTGAAGGGAAGTTTCTCTAAAAGCATCTAAAATGCTTGATTTTCCGTGGTCTACATGACCTGCTACAGTAATTATTGGTTGACGTATTTGAGTCATTTTTAAAGCTCCTTAGCATATAACTAGGCAAGGGAAATTACATTTAAAGCTTTTGGTTTTCGATAGTTTTGATTTTAAGGTTTGTGGAAACATTAGGTTAACGAAAGATATATAAATACATAACTTTAGTAGATAACATGATGAACATACCATTACAGGCTAAACTTAAGAGAGAAATTCATAGAAAGATAGCTTATGCCCAAGATATAATTGTTAAGGAAGTTTATTCTGTTTTTGATAAAGCTGTTTTACATGGTGGAACGGCTATTTGGAGATGTTATAATGGGATAAGATTTTCTGAGGATTTGGACTTTTATCTATCTTATGATTTGAAAAAAATTGAGCTTTTATTTGAAAATCTAAAAAAAGTAGGATTTGAAATTAAAAAGAAGAAAATCTCAGAAAGGAGTATTTATTTAGAGTTAGAATTAGATAGAACTTCGGTGAGATTGGAGGCAACTTTTCAGAAAATTTCAGGAGTAATCTGTGATTATGAAATGTCTGATGGAAATATTATTTCAATATATAGCCTGACTCCAAAGTCTTTTTTAATTGAAAAATCTAATACTTATTTGAAGAGATTTAAGGTTAGAGATTTATGGGATGTTTTCTTTTTGTTAAAAATGGTTAATGATACTAGTTCTATAAAAGAAATTGGAGATTTAATTAAGAATTATAAAAGACCCATAGATGGGGCTGATTTGAAAGTTATTTTGCTTGAAGGAATTATTCCTTCTACAAGTGAAATGATTGAATATATAAAACAAAAATGGGAACACAAATACACTTAAAAAAGATTGAGGATTTATTTAAGAAGAGTCCTGTTGTGGATTATAAATCTATTGAAAGAATAGTTGGGAAGTCAAAAAAAAGCAGTTATGCTAAGTTATTAGTTTTTAATTTGTTAAAAAGTGGAAAAATAAAAAAGATAGGTAAGGGAGTTTATACAATACATAATGAGATCTCTTTGGCAGTTTTTTCTTTTAAGCCAGCCTATCTTGGTTTGCAAAGTGCTTTGAGCCATCATAATATGTGGGAGCAGGAAACAATCCCTGTTATTATTACTTCTAAAAAAGTTAGGCGTGGAATAAGGAGTTTCATGGAAGGTAATGTGTTGTTAAGAAATATAGATAGAAAGTATTTTTTCGGGATTGATTATATTAAGGAAGGAGAGTTTTATTTACCTTATTCCGATTTAGAGAAAACTTTTATTGATATGGTTGTTTTTAATCAAAATATAGATTATCAGGTTTTTAGGAAGATAGAAAATGTACTTGATAAAGAAAAGTTATTTAGTTATTTAAAGAGATATCCGTTGAAAATAAGAGAAAAAGTAATTAAGAGATATAGCAGACGTACTAAATAATCATATGCGTCCGCGTAATAGTAAATACATAAAGGTTTATAGAGAACTTTGCAAATTCATTTATAAATTCTGAATTATGTCAAAGTTGCTGATGCAGAAAACCTCACACTTCAGTGCGAGGATGAATGCAACTTTGAGCATGTCAAGAATCACCTGATTCTTGAGCACTATCAAAAATTGAAAATTTTTGAAGCAAGAAGTTTGTTCACAATCAAAAAGTCCTTTTTGTAACGTCGTGAGGACTTTTGGATGCAAACAAATTCCACCATAAAGGAATTTGTTGCACAGCAAATTGCAACAATCAGCAATTTGCTTGTGTTCAAAGTGTTCTTCAGACACACTTTGACATGACAAACTTCTGTGCAGAAACTTCTCTTTTTGAAGAAGTTTCTTGTGTCGATCATGCATAGCATGTCGATCATCCAGAAAACATAAGTTTTCTTGACATCCAAATCTCGCAATGCACCGACATTGCGATGACATTCAAAAACAAGTATGTTTTTGATGAATCGAGCACCATTCAAACCACTCACTTTAGTGAGTGGTGGTGCATCGATTTTTTGATTCAAACTTCTTTATAGAAATTAAATGCGTTTACTATATGGTTACTAGAATATAATTTTGTTTTTATAGGTCTGAAATTAACGATTTATATGGGAAAAATCATACTTATTTATTTCTTGATCTTTACCCTTATTGTTCTAAGTTTTACGTTTTTTTATATGAATGACCTTTCTTTAAATGTAGATAATTTTAATTATGAAAGCACCTATACTTCTGCTGTTTGTTCTGGTAATACCTGTCAAGACTATCTTTTTACTTGTATTAATGGCGAGACTGTTAATTCTCGCGCAATTAGTGGGCTTGTTACCTTTAGTGATGATTGGGTTGATTTGAGAACTGAGGGGAAAGAGTGTTAGTGTAGATTACGTTTAAGTAATAATTCTTAAATATTTTAATTTTAATAAAATAGGTTGTAGTCTTTTACAACTTGAAGCATGGAAATGTTAGAGAGAATGCTTTAGAAGTCTTAAAATTAACGGGGGCTTCACATCAGAAGAAAATTGTTGCTTATCAGCTAACTGGACATATTGTTGTTTATCCAGATCAAGAAGTTTTCTCGGAAATGTAGTTACATTTCACTTTTATTGTTCTTAGAGATGATTGAGTTGATTTGAAAAATAAGGAGAAATGATTTTAAGAAAATTTAGCTGCTAGATAGGAAAACCCCTAAGTAATTCATAAACCAGATAAATAATAATGCTAGATTGAGTAACATAGCCCACTTAATAATTAACTTCCCTTTAATATTTGTGTTTTTGTTTGCAATTTTTAAAAACACCATTCCCATAATAAACCCTAAAATTGTTAGAACTGACGAGATAACTGAAAATGTGTCGCATGATCCAAAGCACCCTTTATTTTCATACCATGTTGTCAATTTAAAATAAATACTTAAAATTACTGTAATTAATGAAAGTATAATAGATATAATAGATATATTTTTTAATGTAGTTTTTGCCATAATATCTTTACCATTATGTTTTGGACAAGTAAATATTTAAATGTTTTTAATAGTTTGAATGGAAATTACATTTCCATTTCTTCATAGTTTTCAGACTTTGTTGTTTCCTTTGCTTTTTTCTTTGTTTCTTGTTTTTCTGTTTCTAATTTCTCTTGCTCTTGAGGTTGTGATTCTCCTTCTGAAGGAGAAGTGAAATCAGATTCTTTTATAGAATTTATTGCATCTTTGAATGAATTAAAGTGTTCTGCTGCGATTCTTGTGCCTGCTTTAGTAAATCCTGTATATCTTTCAGAGCGAACAAATTCTCTTATTGTTAAACCAGGTCTTCCTCCGAAGTCATCTACGCGAATGACAATATCTGTATCTTGGTTTTTTGGTATTCGATCTATATCTTTTTCCATATGATTTTATAAACCTCGCATATTTAAGGATTTGTGTTTATTATTCGTAGTATTAATAATATCAAAAAATGTTTGTATTTGCTATTTTTTCTTGAATTCTACATTGGTAAAATGTTCAAATTCTTTGTCACCTGTAACAAAGATGCACCCGTTTTTTATTGAGAAAATATATCCTACTGCATCAAAGAAGGATATGTTTGATTTATTATGCTCTTGTTTAAATTTTATTGATTCGATTAATATCTCTAGGCTAGTGCTTTTTGTGTAGTTTTCTAGTTTTTTTAACCAGTAGTCTGCTACTTTTTCTCCTTCTTCTCTAAATAGAACTCCATAGAATTCTGTTAGAGTTAGTTCACATAGTATAAATTGAGAATTTAGGTATTCTGAAAATTTTGGATTTCCTTTTGATATTTCAATCAGTGCATAGGTATCTAAACATTTTTTTATTTCAACCATTTACTTTTTGTTTCTTCATGAGATTCTTTAATGAGTTGTTCTGTTGATTTCTTCATTTTTATTGATCCAAATAGTTCTTTTAGAACGTTTTCTTTTTTAGTTACTTCTATAACTATTAATTCATTTGGTTTAATTCTTAATTTGTCAATTGTTTCGCTTGGTATAACTATTCCTATTGAATTTCCCCACCTTTTAGTTTTTACTTCTACTGCCATGTATAACCTGTAAGTATAACTATTATATAAATCTTTCTATTAAATAATTACCATAATTCAAGATATCTTGATCTTTTAATGTTTAGATATTTAAACACTAGTTGTTTATTTTCACCTATGTCTGAAATATTGAGAATTGGAAATATTGGCTTGAAAAATAGGCTATTTCTTGCGCCTATGGTGGAGGTTACTGATTGTGCTTATCGCTTGTTATGTAGGAAGTATGGGGCTGCAATGGCTTATACAGAGATGATATATGTTGATGCTATCTTGCATGAAAATGAACGTACTAAGAAACTTATGAAGATAGGTGGTAAACTAGATAGGCCAATTGGATTACAGATAACAGGGCGTAATGTTTCCGAATTTGAAAAGTTAAGTAAGTTAGAAAGTTTACACGATTATGACTTGATTGATATTAATTGTGGGTGTCCTTCTGTGAAGATTGTGGGTAATGAGGCAGGAAGTTATTTACTTGACAACCCAGATAAGATATCTCAAATGATAAGAGTTTTGAAGGATGCTGGACATATTGTGACTGCTAAGATTAGACTTGGGTTCAAGAAGAATAATGTCATTTCTGTTTCTAAAACAATTGAGAAAGCTGGTGCTGATTTAATCACTATTCATGCCAGAACTGCTGAACAAAAATCTTCTGAAAAGCCGGATTGGAGCTGGATTTCAAAGGTCAAGAAAGAGATTGGAATTCCTGTTATTGGAAATGGAGGAATTCATGATGGGGAAAGTGCAGTTAAGATGTTAGAAATTGCAGATGGGGCTATGGTTGCAGGCGCTGCTATTGGAAACCCATTTATTTTTCGCGAAATATTAAGATATTTGAAAACAGGAAAGGAAAAAGAGATTACTAAAAAGGAAAGAATAGATGGTTTTAGAAGTTATATTAAGCTTTCTGATGAGCGTGGTGTTTTTGAACTTGCAAGGGCAAAGTTTATTGGAAGCAATTTCTTGAAAGAATTTAAAGGAGCTTCAAAGAGTCGTAATGAATTGATGAAACTGAAAAATTCTGATGAAATTATGAATTTAATTAGAAAGATTTAAATACACGTACACACGTGTGTATGTGTATGGCAGTTAAGAATATTTCAATTATGGATGATGTATATAGAATGTTGATAGCTAAAAAGAGGGCTAGCGAGAGCTTTTCTGATTTGCTTAGAAGAACAATAAAAGAAAAAAGAGATATTATGGAATTTGCTGGTGTTTGGAAAAATATTAGTGGTGAAAGAATAGAAGAGATGAAAAAAGATGTAAAAGAAATGAGAAAGAAATCAACAAATGAATGGTCTAGGAGAATAAAGAGGATACATGGGGATTTGTCTTGATTCTACAGTAATTATTGATTTTTTAAATGGTAGAAAAGAAGCTATAGCTATTGTTGGGGAGTTTAAGGATAAAGATTCTTTATTTACTACAGAAATTAATGTATTTGAAGTTTTATTTGGGATTTATTTAAAAAAAGTTGTTAATGAAGAAGAATTAGATAATGCTAATAATTTTTTTAATGCGCTTGATGTTTTATCTTTTGATGATGGTTGTGGAAGTGAAGCTGTATCTCTTCAAGCTTCTCTAGTTAAGTCTGCAAAGATGATAGAACAGGCTGATATTTTTATTAGTGCTATAATCAAAAAGAATGGATTTTCTAAAATAATAACAAGGAATAAAAATCATTTTTCTAGAATAGATGGAATTGAAGTTATAAATTACTGATATTCTTTGGTTGTTTGCTTGGATATTTCTTTATTTTTAGTAACGTTTAAATAAGACTTTTTTTATTAACTAATCCCAAAAAAATTGGGAATAAGAGGTGATTAAGGATATTCAATAAAATAGAGAGGTAGTAACTTTTGACAGACACTACCCCTCCAGTCCGTTAAGACTATGAACTATAGAGAGATTCGTTTAAATATATTTAGATACCTCAATGAATGGCCCATAAGATTTAGGGTTTACCTCACATTTGCCATGCTTGTTTTTTTAGTGAGTTTTCTATATTTTGTAAGTTATCAAATATCTATGTTAACAGGGTTTTACATATTTTTTAGATTTGTTAAAAAATATTCTAAGAAGAGTTAATTAGAGTTTTAGAAATCCTTAAAATGTCTTATAACTTGTTTGTCTTATGGATATTTATCTGTATAATACTTTAACTAGGAAGAAAGAGGTTTTTAAGCCAATTAAAAAAGGACATGTTGGAATATATTCATGTGGGCCGACTCTTTATTGGTATCAGCATGTTGGAAATTTTAGAACAACGTTGCTTTCTGATTTTCTTAAAAGAATTTTGAAATATAATGGTTATAAAATCAAGCATGCAATGAATTTTACAGATGTTGATGATAAGACCATTAGGGCAAGCCAAAAAGAGAAAGTTACACTAAAAAATTTGACTAAGAAGTATGAGGGTATTTTTCTTAAGGACATCGATAACTTGAATATAATTAGACCTAATGAATTTCTTAGAGCTACGGATAATATTGGCGAAATGGTTAAGATAATTCAGAAATTATTAAAGAAAGGTTATGCTTATACTGCTTCTGATGGCGTTTATTTTTCTATAAGTAAGTCTAAGCGTTATGGGTCTATTGCAGGGCTTGATAATATCAAAGTTGTTAAGGAAAGAATCAATAGAGATGAGTATGATAAGAGCAATGCTAGCGATTTTGTATTATGGAAGTTTTACTCTAAAGAAGATGGGGATGTTTTCTGGGAAACTCCAATAGGCAAGGGAAGACCTGGGTGGCATATTGAATGTTCTGCAATGAGTATAGGATATCTTGGACCACATTTTGATTTACATGTTGGTGGGATGGATTTAATATTTCCCCACCATGCTAATGAAATTGCTCAATCTGAGGCTTTTAGCGGGAAAAAATTTGTTAATTATTGGATTCATGGCGGTCTTCTTAATCTTAAGACTGGAAAGATGTCTAAATCTGAAGGAAATATTTACACTTTAGAAGATTTGAGTAAAGAAGGCTTTAATCCTGTTTATTATAGGTATTTATGTTTGCAAACAAATTATAGAAAACCTTTGGAGTTTTCATTTGATTCTTTAGAAGCTGCCAAAAATGCTTATGATAAAATTAAACGTAAGATTATTAGACTGCGTAAGGAGAGAAATCCAGGAAATACAGATATTAAATATTATAAGAAACAGTTCCTAGATGCTATTAATGATGATTTGAATATGTCTAAGGCTCTCGAGGTATTTTGGGAAGTTATGGAAGAGACTGATATGAATTCTAAAACTAGGCTTCAAATCTTAGAGGACTTTGATATGGTCTTAGGTTTGGGGTTGAGAGATATGAAAGAGAAAAAAATTGTTATTCCTAAAGATGTTACTGATTTGCTTACTGCTAGACAAAAAGCTCGAAAAGAGAAGAATTTTCCTGAAGCAGATATCTTGCGTGCGAGAATAAAAGAAAGAGGTTTTATTATAGAAGATTTAGCTGAAGGCGGTCCTAGTTTAAGACCTATTTGATTTAATTTTTTTACGAGATGTTACTTTTTCATATAAAACATTTTATCTTCTTTGCTGAACTTTTCTATAGCATAACGCAACATTGTTCTTGGCATGGTTTTATAATGTTTGTTTAGAAATTGTTTTTCTGCTTCTTGGTCTTTATTGCCTATTTCTCTTAACATCCAGCCTACTGCTTTGTGAATCAAGTCATGTTTGTCATTCATTAAGATTTCTGCAATGTTTAATGATTCTTTGAAATCTTTTTTTCTTATGAATTGAAATGTTGAAATTATTGCAATTCTTTTATCCCACAAACTTGATGATTTTGCTAGTTTTTCTAAAATGTCTTTGTCTTTATTTTTTAAATGCTTTCCAATGATATGATGAGACGATGAGTCTACTAAATCCCAGTTGTTTATGTGTTTTGTATGATTTAGATAAAAATCGTATATCTCTTGTTTTTCTTTTTCATCTGAATTATTGAATTGTTCTACTAATATTAGTAATGCGGTTAGTCTGTATTCGTGTATTTTGCTTTTTAGCAACTCGCTTATTTCATTTAACTGGAGGGTTTTGTATTTTTTTGCTATTTTTCTTGTGTCTGGAACAGTTACGCCGATGAAAATGTCTCCTTCTCCATATTGCCCTGGGCCTGTTTTGAAATATCTTGCAGATGCTTTTGCTCTTTCTTCTGTTGCGAGAGCTTGGAGATCTTGTTTAAGTTGATTAATTTGTGTCATGTTTTGTTATTTGTTAAATAACTTAACAAATTTATCTAAACCAAATTTTTCTAGTTCTAAGTAGTTTTTCATAAGATAATAGTTTCTTTTAATATACTCGCTGTTTTTTGTTTGAAAATATTTCCATTGAAAGAAGCCGACTACTTCAATTATCCTTTGAAGCATAAAATAATATGTAGCTTTCTTTTCTTCTTCATTAAATTTAATGTATCTTTGATATTCTTTAAGGAATAGTTTAGTTTGATTTTCTTTTATTCTTGGTCTTAAGAAGAAACCGTGCAATAGTACTCCTAAATCATATGAGATATAATCATAACCTGCCATATCCCAATCGATAATTGCAGCAACTTTATCTTTGTGCACTATAGTATTATCTCCGCGTATATCTCTATGCAGCAAAGATATTTTTAGTCTTGACTTGTCTAATTTTTTTATATTTTCTAATAATTTTTCTTTTTTTTGTTGAACCTCTATTTCTTGAATTTTTAAGAAATTATTTTTTAAAAGCTTGGTTATTGTCCCTCTAGAAGCTATCTTATTTGTGTGAGGAGTTAATTCTTTAAAATAGAGATTTATTTTCCCAACTATTTTAGCTAATTTAATTGTCTGGATATTTGTTAACTCTTTGACCGATTTACCTTCAATGTAATTTTTTATACTAATCTTTTTCCCTTTATAATCTGAAACTAATTTTTTTGAATTATTTAATATAATGTGTGGCACTAATATTCCTTTTTTGTTTAGATAATTAGTAGCTCTAAAGCTAATAAGCTTAGAATTTATTCTAAAATGCTGATTAAATGATTTCAGTATAAACTTGCCTTTTGTAGTTTTGATGAGATATACATCTCCTGAATGAGCATTATGCATTTGTTTGTTGTTTTTATATTGGCCCAGGTCATAATTTTTCAGTATCTCTGTAAAATCTTCTTTTTCCATATATATAGAAGTTAATTTACTTTATATATTATAAGTTTTAAAATGGAAAATATTCTATCTTTTTTTCTTCTCTTGCAATAACGAATTCAAAGTCGTTGATCATTCCAGGAAATTTGCTTCTTAATTCGTTCATAATTAACTCAAATTCATCGAACGAACGGGCTTGAAGCTCTATTTCGAAGTCTCTTCCACCAATTGTTCTGTTTGTGTTTAAGATATTAGGATGTTTAAGACAAAATGCTTCAAAACCTGTTAAGTTATCGCTATGGAGTAAATTAATGTAAGATTTGTAATATCTATAGCTTAAGAAAGAAACATCGATTATTGCCCTATAACTTTGGATTATTCCTTTACTTTCTAGGTCTCTCAAGTGCTTCTTAACAACATTCGGACTTGTATGTAGCTTTTCGGCCAGTTCAATTAATGGAATTCTAGCATTATCAGATAATATTTTTAGTAGTTTAAGATCAAATTCTTTGACGGACTTGTCTTCCTTACTTACCCCGATAAAAGTACCTTTATCAGTATTTGGTTCTTCAATTAAATAAGATTTAGGAAACTGCCTAATATGCGTATAAACTACGACAGAGCGTTTTTGGATGTATTTGCCGTATTTTTTCACTACTTCATCCCAATATTTATAGAAGTCGATTACATCTTTTACCGCTACTGCATAACCTACATCCCAAACTCCTTCTAAAGTAACTAACCACCATACTTCTTTGTCTTTTGTTAGAGATTCTTCTATTTCTTTTTGTTTTTCAGGACTAAGATTTTGAAATTTAAAATAAACTCTCATGCTTAAGTAACCTAATTTAGAATAGTCAATTACTGAAGTGTAACCTTTGAGAACTTTTAGTTCCTCTAATTTATTAATTCTGTAATCTACAAACTGCTTAGACTTGCGTATTTTCTTTCCTATTTGAGTTGTTGATTGTCTTGCATTCCTATCTAATTCAAAGAGGATTCTTCTATCATAACTACCTAATTTTATGCTTTCTTGTTCCATTTAAGACATTATGTAAATTATAGTTTAAATATCTTACCTTTTGTCAAAAATACAAATAGTTTATTTTAACTAAGCATTATATCATCAAAATATATGGAAAACATGGATAAAGAATCACAAAGAGCGGAAAACTCAAACTTACTTGAAAGGAGGTGTAATAAATAATGGATATTAATCACAGAATTGGTAGTCTTACTGCAGTATTGGATACTCACAAAGAAAGAAAATTATATGTGAGTGAAGAAACTAGCCGAGGAACAACTCCTTGGACCTATATTGGAGATATCAAAAACGTAGACTTAAATGTTCTTTCTTGTGCCAAACCTCTTGAGTTTGACAGGCATAAATATTTTGCTGGATTTGAGATTAGATATGAAAATCCTGAAGGGATAGGAGCAGTTATTGGTTCAGTTTTAGGTAGATACCTTAAAGATATTACTAACGATGCGCCTGAGGTTGTTATTAATCCTTCAAGCAAATTTTTTAGAGGATCTAATTCTTTGGATGGAATCTCGTCGGGGGCAGTTTTTAATCCTAGGGCAAAAGATTATCCCCATTTAGTGCAAAGAGATAGACTTTCATTAGATGAGGAAACAGTTATGCTGAATGCCTTGTATGAATCTCTTTGGAAATCTGGTTTCGACTTTGGTCAAGAATTAGATTAAAGAATTAAAATTTTTATTTTTATTTTTTTCATATATCTAAAATTAATTTTGCAGAAAACTTACTCTAAATGGAAGCTTTAATTCAATCTCTTTTAAGGAATTTGTTTTTTCCTTAAATTCTTGAATTCCTATTCCTATAATTTCGTTTGTGTTTTGATCCTTAAAAACAGTTACTCCTTCTGTAATATCTTCACCATAATTTGATATAGGATCACCTACAAAAATCGTAAGGTAATCCAATTCATCGTCATAATATATTCTCATTCCACTATCCATTTTCTTGTATCTTATTCATAAAATGTGCTGTCATTATCAACCATTTAAGATTTTATACTTAACTATTACCCTTAGAAACTTTTTAGGTGTAATTTTATGCTTGAAATATTTAAAATAGTAATGTTTTTCTTATTTATTACTACTATTTTTTCTGGTTTATTGATGGTGTCTTATATTTCTTCTAATTCAACGTTGGGATGGTCTTTTCTGATATGGGCCCAACGTTCATTGGTCAAGATAAAGTTTTTACCCTTTAAATCAGTTATTTCAAAGATGTTCATTATTTTTAGATGGCTTTAAGTATTATTAACTTTGCCCATTTTGTAATTTCTTAACTGATTGTAGAACTCTTAAATCTGGTGATAAGATATAAACATGGTCATCTTTTGAACGTACTGCTCTGTATATGCGCTGGAGGAATTCTCTGTATGCTTTGTCTCTGTAGAATTCCCAGAAATGATCTGGATGTGTTTTTTGAAGTATCTTCCAAAAAGTATCTGATATGTTTGGATTTGGATATTTGGTAAATATTACTGAATTGCAAGTGTCTCCTGGAAAGTCTATTCCCCTAGAACATTTTGTTGTGAAGAGTTTGTCGTTAAGTCCTTGTTTGAATATAGATATAGCTTTTCCTGTTTTATCTTCTATTTGAGATTCTCTTAATGATTCTTGTGAGGTTAATTGAGTAAGCTGATATATTGATTTCTCTTCATCTGTTGGTAGATCTTGAAATGCATTTACATGAATTAATGTTGGGCGTTTTGCTTTCTCCACAGATATTTGCAATGCTTCTAAATAGTCTCTTCTTGAATGTTGGCCGTCCACGAAATTAGCATATTTGCAGTCTCTTTCTTTTCCAGTCATCATTATCTCTATTGCTCCTTGTTGGAGTATTTCAGCCTCTACATTTTTGAAGTCATTTATTCCAAAAATATGATTTAGCACGTTTGCAGAATGAAGTGTTCCTGACATGAATAAAAGGACTTTGCTTTTTTCTAATAAATCTCCTATTTTTTGAGAAAGATTTGTGCTTACTAGTTTTATGTATAGATTTTCTTCTTCTTTTCTGTATGTAAGATAAATCTCCTCACTCATTTCTTCAAAATTTCTGGCTAATTCTAATGCTTTGTTTGTGTAGTTTGTTTCGTCAACTAGAATTTCAGATTCTAGTTCCTTACTTTTTAATAGAAGAGTAAATATTTTCTTTATTTTTGTTTCTTCAAGATCAAAAACTTCATTTTCATCCACTCCTAATGCGCGTTTGTTTTGTTCTTCTAATCTTATTAAATCCATAATTTCTCTTGCTATTTCTTTTGCGTCTAGAGAATCTGGAATTATTGTAGCCATACTGTTTCCAAGTCTTGTTAAATTAATGTCTTCTTGTTGAAAAAGTCCATCTAGAAATTCATCTGCTTCGTCAATTATCTCTATTTCTGTTGCTGGCTTTCTTCCGAGAGATAATTCTGCCTTGTATTTTGCAGCATTGAAAATTATAACGTCTGCGTGTTTATACGCGAGATATTGGTCATAATAGGAGCATCCTGGTTTACGATGATAGAATGTGTATTCTCGGCCGTCACAACCCATATATTTTGTTTTTTTTGCATCTTTTAATTGATTTAAGTCATAACTTGATGGGACAATTGGACTCCAGTAAGGATTTGCGGGAGCTATAGATAATCTTCTTATGTTCTTGTAATCTGGAACACTCTGTCCTGATACAAATGGATTTTCTTGGAAGTAATCTGCAATCTTAGAATAGTTTTTCTCACTTATTTTTATGTTTTCTGGTAGTTCTTGATCTGCACAAGAAATTCCTTTATTTATTATAGAATCATGATTTTCTCTTCCAGTCATTACAGCTATTTTCATTTTTTCACCATTATTTTTATACAAGAATTTATCTGTTGTATAATCGTCTTCATACTGTCTTTGAAGCGCTTTTACTGGGACGATTATAGATGATTTTCCTAATTTTCTTGCTACATTAAGGGCAATTGCTGAATTATGAACTATTATTCCATTTGCAATGAAATTATTTTTTTCAGGAACTTCTAAGTCATATGTAATATCTTCTTTTAAGAGTTCAATTGATTTTATTTTATCCCATAATATTTGTTCATTACAGATCAACGAAAGAATATCATCTTTTATATATTCGTTAACCTTTCTTAGATGGCTTCTTAAAAAATCTATTTTACCTTGCTTAAATACTTGAGGAGTAAGAGTTAACTTATTTTTTTTTATCTTTTTAAAACCTATATCTTTTCTCAGTTTTTCTATTTCTTCGTAATTCAACATCCTGTCTAATTCATTATAGGTATATCCTTTGTTTTTTAGATATTCTCTAATTATTCTAGGGACTTTATCGATGTTTGTGAATTTGTGAATTTTGCACTTAGGTAATATTGATAAAGCTAACGCTTGTTTTTCTCCTAAAAATCCTATTTTTTCGATATATTTTCTTATATTTTCATGGTTTGAGATAGTAATTCTCCAGGAATACTCTAAATTATCTCTAAATCTTTTGCTCGTTATGGTATGCTGGATTCCAAATCTAATAAGTAGCATGGATATATCATGTATTAATCTTTTGGAGATTGAACCGTACTCAATTATTATTTGTTCTCCTTTTTTGTTTTTTCTAGTATAAATACATCCATCTCCGGAAAAGAGAGCTTGAATAAATATGGCTATCTTTTCTTCAGGTAAATTAAAGATTATTTCAGGTACAAATTTATCACTTGATTTTTTACCATCTAGTCCAAAATTTCTTATAAATAATCTTAATTTATTTGTGGTTCCAGACCTAGTGTCCATGTTGTAGAAGTTGATTTTAACTTCTGTTTTATGGTCTTCTTTTATTTGACCATCAGGAAACTCTTGTTTTAAGGCATTAATATAATCTTGTCTAATTAAGGGAGTTATTGTTTTATCTTGGTAGTATTTTGGAGAACCTTCTCTGTCTCCCAATTTACCTTCGGATATTAAATGTCCTAAAATCTTTAATTTATTATCGCTTAAATCTTCTGAGCCTTCGATATGAATATAATTTGGCAGGCAAATATATGATTTGTTATTTAATTTGTTTAACTGGTCCCAAGAAACTCCATCCTGGTTTATTGTTAAAAATGGATGGTTTTCAGATGCAATTATTTCTCTGCCTGTATTTGTCTTTATTTTAAATAATTTTTTGGTTCCAGTTTCCCTTACGTTTCTAAATTTAGAATGGACAATATTTCCTTTTCCATCTAAAGATAATATATTTCCTTCTTTATTTACAATATCTGATATCTTATGATAACTAAAATAGTTCTTTCCATAAGGTTTACAAAATATCAGGGCTTCTTTGTCTAGGCATTTTCCAGTTCCACATGCACCGTGAAGGAAGATTATTTTTGTGCCATTTTTGATTAAGTCTAGAATTTCCTCTACGACATCTGTTTGAGTTTTACCATTTGAGAATTTTAAAGGAGGTATTTCTCCTTTTTCATCATTTAAATTCCAGTTTACATTTTCAAATATGTTTTCTGGTTTTTTTGATTGTTCTTCTTTTAGAAAATTTAGACTATCAGATGTTTTCAATGTAGTTTTAGGACTCATTAGGAAATCATCTGGTAAGATTACTGTTTCTTTTGGCTTCCAGTGTTTAACGGCATTTGTCGAGATACCTTGAAGTCTCGATTGATCATTACTCCTTATCATGTCTTTTTCTTTAGAAGCTATGTTTTAAAAGTGTTTGCGAGAGTTTTAACTAATTATTCGGGTAATTCCCAATAAGATCCATCTCTTTCATAAACTATTGTTTTGACAAATGGATTCTCTTTTTCAAATAAACAATATATTCCACTAAGTATATCTCTTGTGCTTTCTGCAACTACTCTGCTTTCTATTCCTTTTTGAGATGCTTCAAGTACATAATCTAAGTCTTTAGCTAACGTAGGGCTTGGTTCTCCTATCTCTTCTCTTCTTGAGCTTGGAAATATTGGATATACATCTGCTTTATCTAGAAGATCTATTAATTCTCTTGGACTTTTTGTTGCTTTTCTAAATTCATCCATTCCATATAGTTTTAACTCCATTTTAGAGTCTGTTTGTGTATATTCTTGAATGGCTTTAAGCTCTCTTTCAATATCTTCTTTGTTAGCACTAGAGTTGAACATTCCATAAGCTACACCTGTTTTTTCCATAATTTAATATAACCTTCAAAGTATATAAATGTTACTATTCTATAATTACTATATTAATTAGTTTAAAGTTTTAGCAAGTCTTTTAAAGTAATTTTATTTGATATTATTATGCGGGGGTGCCAGAGTGGTCAAATGGGATGCGTTAAGGCCGCATTAGCTTAGTGCTTACCTAGGTTCGAATCCTAGTTCCCGCATCTCTTTATTCCGTAGCGAATCTTTCGAGCCTGTGAGGAGGGTTGAGCAAGAGAGGAAAGAGAAGATTAAAGGATTCGAACGTCCTAGCTGACTGATGTCATCTGGAACTTCAAAAAAAGAATATTTTGAAGTAATCCTAGTTCCCGCATAAACTTACTCCGCAGCGAGTCTCCGAAGCAAGAGTAAGCAAGGAGAGTCGAGCAAGAGAGGAAGTTTATTGTTCTTATTCCGTAGCGAATCTTTCGAGCCTGTGAGGAGGGTTGAGCAAGAGAGGAAAGAGAAGATTAAAGGATTCGAACGCTCAGTTACGAACAAGTCGTAACTGATACTTCAACTCTAGCGAAATTGAAATGATTATTGGGTAACCAGTCTCAAAGTTAATTCATTGTTATCCTCAGAGATTTCAGAGATTTCATTTTTATAATCTATTTTGAATTTTATCGATTGAGTATTTAGAGATATTCTTAGATTCTCAACATCTATTATTTTCTTTGAACCTATTGAAATTGTATTTAAGTCAAAACTTTCAACAAAAACATTATCTGCATAAATTCCTACACTCACATTATTTGTAGGTACTAATCCTTGATTTAAGACCTCCATATGGAAATTCAAATATCTCCCTGCTTTTGTTGCGTTTATTGTGCTAAACAGTAAATCTGGAAGTGAATTTACGCTGTATAGGCTATTTATACTGTCTATTATTTCTGGATCTATTACTTGATTACACTTTAATGTAGGATAGAGTATGCTTTTTGCCTTATTGTTATGGTCAAATCCTAATGCATGTAATAATTCGTGCGTTGCCACGTTTGCATTATTACAAGTTCCTTCTCTGTATAATGCTATTTTCCCTTCAAGAATGACTGAATAACGCTTAGAGTCTATTACTCGTGAAGGGCCTCCTTCTCCGGCTACAAAATAATCTTCTTGGCCTGGCTCAGAGGAGACATCAGCACATAATATATTAATTTGAGAATTAGTTTTTGATACAGGGTTGAATTTTAAGACTGTTTTAGATTCTATTATGTCAAAGGCTTCTTTCATTGAATCTGATTTACTTTCAGAGCACGATTCTGAAATGTGATAACTTATTATCCTGTCTGGATATCTCATATTTTCATAAAATTGTTTGCTTGGAATGCTATTATTTATAATTGTAGCATTTTCCTCAATACTAATACTTTTGAAAGGTATTGGCTCTCTTGGAAAATTTTCGTAAATGATGTAGAGGCAAACTCCCAATATAATAAATAGCAATATCAAAATAAAATCGCTGAAAAATTTCCCCTTTTTATACATGTCTTATTTAATTTTTTGAGATATATAAATATGCACAAATAATTATTTAGTAGCAGATCCGACTATATGGCTTTTGATTATTCTTCCAAGAAGCCCAAGTCCTTCTTGTAAATATTCTTTAACTTGCAATTTCTTAAACTCAGCGCTCTGAATTGCTTTTTTTAAACGACGATTTGGGTGGCAGTTATCTCCGAAAAACCTCCATAGCCTGTTTGAGGCAATGTTTTGAGTAATTCTGCGAAGAGAATTATGTTCGTCGAGGACATGTTCAATGAATAGAAACTTTCCCCTATCTTTTAAAACACGCTTAATTTCATTTAATGTATGATGTAAGTTATGTACTGAACATAATACTAAAGTGGAGATAACGAAATTGAATTTAGCGTTAGAAAAGGGTAAATGTTCTGAAGATTCGGATAGGATTTTTAATTGAATACCAGAAGATAACGCGTTTTTATGTAATCTTGCGTGTAACAATTTATTTGGTTCAATAACAATTAATTTTAATTTTTTAGGATAATATTTGAAATTAACTCCTGTTCCAGGTCCTATTTCAAGCACTTTACTATTTTTATTAATTTTAGAAAAAAGTTCTTTTTTTATTAGAGAGTAAGATTTTTCAAGTTTACTTTCAAAAATACGAAGTTCACATGCCATAAATTTCTGAGAGAGTGTTATATCCACTTTAAGGTATGTTTTTATAACTATTAAATTTATATGTTATCTTTTTTCTATTATTTTTGAACTTTGAAATCTTACTTTAGCGTAACTTTGAGTTTTATCTTCTTCTGAGCGGTAGCCCAATGCACATAAAACTGCTGTTGTAAATCCTTGTTCTTTTAAGTTTAATACTTCATCAACTTCTTTTGAATCAAAACCTTCCATTGGAGAAGCATCTATTTTCTTTAAAGCAGCTGCTTCCAATAGCATTCCTAATGCTATGTATGTTTGTTTTTTACACCACTCTATTGTTTGGTTTTTATCTAAGCTTTTGCCAAAATTAATTATCATATCTTCATATCCTTTAATTGAATCAGATTGTATGTTTCTGGCTTCTGCTGTTTCTTTAATAAATTCTTTTATGTATTCTTCAGATAAATCTGTTTTTGAACACAAGACTATGAGGTGAGATGCTTCAACAACTTGGGGCTGGTTCCAGGCTTTTTCCTGGATTTTCTTTCTTAATTCCTGGTTTTCAACAACTATAAATTTCCAAGGTTGCAAGCCAAATGAAGAAGGTGCTAATCTTAGAACTTCTAGAAGCTCGCTAAAATCCTCTTCTGATATCTTTTTTGATGTATCAAAATGTTTTGTGGCATAACGCCAATTCAACGAATTTATTATTTCAGAATGCATAGTCAATTCATAAATGAATTGTATTTAAATTATTGCTTGCTACTTTTTCTTGAAGTCTAAAGAGCATGAGTTTATACAAAATCTTTTTCCTGTTTTATCTTTTGGGCCATCATTAAATATATGGCCTAAATGTCCTTTGCATTTTGCACATACAACCTCTGTCCTCTCTGCCCCTAGAGTTTTATCTTCTATGAACTTTACAGCTCCTTTTTTTGCATCATAGAAACTTGGCCATCCTGTGCCTGAGTTAAATTTGACATCTGAATCAAAAAGTTTCGAGCCACAAGCTACACAAGTATACATGCCTTTACCTTTATGATTGTAGAATTTTCCTGTAAAAGGTATCTCTGTTCCTTTTTCTCTAAGTATATGGTATTGTTCTTTTGTTAATTTCTTTTTCCAATCTTTTTCTTCCATGTTTAGTCTTATATCTATACTTCACACTTATATTAAAATTATGCTTTGTTGTTGAATTCTAGATGTTTTGATTTAATTATAAAAGAAAACAAGAAAAAGTGAGATTTAGTAATCCAAAGATTTAAATAATTAAGCGAACCTTTCGTTTTATGAAGAATTACGTTAAAGGATTGTTATTTGCTTTTGTAGCATTAATATTGCTTAGCTTTGTTTCTTCTGTTAGTGCTTATCCTACTTACTCATATATGGATGTTTCTGAATCTGTTTCTTATAATGAAGACCTTAATGGTTTAGATAGAGGTTTTTCTTTAAAGCATACTAATTCTGTTCCAAGAACTAATCCTGTTATTGGATGTGATTATTATGATTGGACCTCAGATTTCAGAAAATGTAGAAGAACTGCTTATTATGGTGGATATACTGAAGATTATTATGGATATGTTTCAGGAAATAATAATCTGAATTCTCCTTATGATCAAGATAAGGCTTTAAGAGATGCTTTCAAGACATATCAACAAAGTTCTAAACAGCAGTATCAACTTGAGTCCAAGAGGCTTGATTTAGCTAATAGGAGATATTATGGTGGATATGGTTATGGTGGATATGGTTATGGTTATTCTGGTGCAAGATATTACCGTTATGGATGGTAGCATAGCTTTATCAAAAAATCGATGCACCACCACTCACTAAAGTGAGTGGTTTGAATGGTGCTCGATTTTGGGATGCTCAAAGTTGCATTCATCCTCGCACTGAAGTGTGAAGTTTTCTGCATCAGCAACTTTGACATAATATAAATAAGAATAAAAACCCTCTTGCTTATTTCTGATTTATGTCTGATTTAGATGATGTAATACAAAGAGAGGTAGAAGAAGCAAAAACGACAAAGGAATATACTAATTTGTTAAGAGCAGGAGCAAAACCATTGAAAGAGTTATTGGTTCAAAAGAGATTTATTGTTGTATCTTATTTAGGTGTTGATGTAGCGCAGAGAGAGTTTTCTGAACATGCCGGCGATGCAGGTCGTGTTACTGGATACATACCTACTCTAGAAATAACTGTTAAACCTCTTGAAGGTGATGATAGTCTAGTAAGAACACTTTTGTTTCATGGACATGCTAATGTAAGTTCAAGAGATTTAGTCCGAGCTACTATTCCTTGTTATCAAAAAGTGCCTTTAAAATCTGAAATCCCTGGCGTTTTTGTTGAAAATCTTGAAGGAATTTACTTGCCAAGAAAATTAGGGGAAAGAGAAGAAGCAATACAGTTGGAATTTTTTGATGGGACTGATGTTAGAGTTGTTGGAACGCGAAGATCTGTTAATTATGAACTTTACCAAAAGTAATAAATAACTATCTTTTCTCTTGACTTTGTGAAAATTTTTAGTAAGTTGAGGTTTTTTGTTGGAATTTTGATTTTAATTTTTTTACTTGTTAGTTATTTTATAAAATTTGAAGCTGAGGTTGGTTCTAACTATTTAATTATAGATAATATTTTAGGAGTAATTATATTTCACAATTTTTTTATATTCTCTTTTTACATATTACTTGCTGCTTTTCTTATTTTGACAGGTCTTAAGAGGATAAAATTTACATGATGAAATCTTTTAGAGGATTCAAAGATGTTTTTTCTAAACCATTTTATATCTTAATGGCTTTGTCAGGGGCTCTTTTATTTTATCTTTTAAATGTAATAGTCTCTGATTTTTATGAATTGAGACAAATAGCAAATAATTATAATTCATTTACTTCTCTTAAGCTGGTTTTTAATTATTTTATTGGTTTTCCTAAAACAATAGAGCCTTATTCTGCGTTTATTATTTTTATTATAGCTTTATTATTTGGATCATATATTGCTTTAGCCACTTTTAAGACTAGTCAGGTGCAGAAAATTAAAGATAGATCTTCATTTATTGGGGGGGTTGGCGTCTTTTTAGGATTTGTTACTATTGGTTGTGCTGCTTGTGGCATTGGACTAGCTTCTTTATTAGGGTTAGGCGGGGCCTTTATTACATTGCCTTTCAGAGGAACTGAAATTTTAGTTATTTCCTTAGCTTTACTTTTATATGCTAATTGGAGTGTTTCAAAAAAAATAACCCAAATAACTTGTGATTTAAGAGGGTAAATCTTAATTGAACTAATGGGAAACTTTATTAAAGGATAAAATATCAATCTTAGATAGAAACTAACCAAGTGAAAGGAGGTTATATTATGGAAACAACACAAAAAAACGACGTTATCACAATAAAGAAAGATGCACTCTGGAAATACTCCACATTCATTTTGCTGGGTATTGTTATACTTGGAGTAGTATTCTTTGTTTTGTCAGGTAAGAGTCCTACTGGAAATGTTGTGAATCAGCCAGGAGTTCAGTTGCCTTCTGAACCTACTGCTAAAATTATAGTTAATACTAAAGGAGATCCTGTTAAAGGTGATAAAGATGCTCCTGTTGAATTCGTTGAATTCACAGATTATGAGTGCCCTTTCTGTCAAAGACACTTTTTGCAATCGGGAAGTACTATCGAATCTAGAGTTAAGGCTGGAGATATTAAGTTAATAACAAAGGACTATCCTTTGCCCTTCCACACACAAGCTCAAAGAGCTGCTGAATCTGCTCATTGCGCTAGAGATCAAGGTGGAGACTTAAAATATTATGAAATGCATGATCTATTATTCAGCGATGGAGTTGCTAATGGTGAAGCAGATTTCAAATCTTATGCAAAACAAATTGGCTTAGATTCTGCTAAATTTGCTTCTTGTTTATCAAGTGGTAAATTTGCTGATGATGTCAAAGCAGACTTAGAATATGGTTCACAAATTGGAGTTGGCGGAACACCTGCGTTCTTCATAAACGGAAGAATAATTAGCGGTGCTTGCCCTGCACAAACATTTACTTCTGCTATTGATGCAGAAATTAATGGAAATGAATGGGCTGTAACTAACTGTCAGTTTGTATTAATCTAAATCTTTTTTTTCTTTTTTTCTTTTTTTAGATATTTTTAAAAAACTTACGGTTGGGGTGTAAATATATTTTGTGAGGTCTCGAGGAGACCTTTTTTGCCTTTTGATTTTTTATTCTTTCGAAAGCTTTATTATTTTTAAGTATTGTCGACCACTTACTTGTGATAAGCAGTTAGGACAAATTAAATAAAGCCTTAATTATGTAAGGTTCTATGATAAAAAAATCTTGGAGCATAAACCACCCAGAGTTTGGATATTGGGAAATGGAATGGTCTGACGATACTAATTTTGAAAAATTGGACAGGGTAATTGGTGTCCAGGGATTTGTTTTTGATGACAATGGAAAATTTTGTATTATCAAACTTTCTAAAAAAGAGAGGTGGTTAATTACTGGGGGAAAACCAGAAAAAGAAGACAAGACTTTTGAAGATACTCTTATTAGAGAAGTAGACGAGGAGGCAGATTTAGATATTAAAGATATAAAGAGGATAGGATATATTGTAAGTTACAGAAAAGAAAGTCCTGAAGAAAAAGAGTATAGTCTTAGGTATGTTGCCAAAGTTTCAAAAATAAAACCTCAAACTGAAGATCCTGCTTATAATGAGATTCCAGAAAGAAAATTTATCTTTCCTAAAGAATTTGATAAATTTTGCGGTTGGGGAGAAAATGGTGTTTTTCAAATTAATAAGGCTCTTGAAAAGTTAAACTATAAAATTTAGATGTCCACCCCTCCTACTAGACACTTGTCCTGTCACGGCGGTTGGGGGCGTTTGCCCTTCGTGGTGCATTCACAGGGGTGGGTTTTTAATCTTTATAAAACAATTTTATCAGGAACCAACTTGTTAAACCAATCATAATACTATGGGCCACGAACCATTCTAATACATAAGGAAGGCCAAAGCTGAAGTTAGCACAGTTATGATATACACAGTTTACATTTTGGCTATAATTTGTGACTGCTCTTGAGATTATAAAAACTAGAGTTATTTGTGTCGCGCTGATTATCCAGAAGTCTGTTCTTTTTAGTTTAATTAGATATATTGCAAATAAACTTAGAGGAAGATTGAAGATATGTTGCAAAGTTATTATTTTCCCAATTATTGGTCCTGGTTGGAAAAAATAATCTGCTGTTCCGAATAAGCTTTTCCCTGCAAACAAGTAGTATAAAAAATCAATGTTCCAGAATAAATAAGGAATTCCTATTATTGCTATCTGGCTTGCGATTAAGGCACCATCTCTTCTTATAATTCCTATTCCTATAATAATTAGACAAATATAACTCATCCATAGAACAGGCGCAATTCCTGTATCTATTTTGAAAATATTATCTGTAATTGCTCCTATTCCCCAAATCAGAAATATTGAACCTAGAATATTGATTAATATTTTTTTGTTCATTTCCTTTTTACTGCTTTTGATTTTCTATTCTTTGTTATATGGAACATACCGTAAAGGCCTATTATAACCCAGGCCATATTTGTAACAAATGTAGGGTAAGCTTCTCTTGCAAACGTACTTACTCCTAGAAATAAAGCCCCTGCTATATTTAATATTTGATATCCTCTTGATCTACTTGTCAAGTCTTTATGAATTAATAAAAAATATGCTAACAATAAGAGAAATGCGCCAACCCAGCCTATTAAGTCTGTCAAAAACATACATCTTAATTGTAAAACGAGTTAATAAATTTATTTGAATAGATTATTATAATTGTCTTCTATTTGTTTTTCCACTTCTTTTAAGGAGATATTTTTAATTTCAGCTATCTTTTTATAGCTGTATATTACATTTGCAGGTTCATTTGGCCATTCCTTTAATGGGTGGAGATAGGGAGAGTCTGTTTCGCATAATAAATTATTTATTGAAACTCGTTTTATTACGTCTTGAAATTGTTGATTATAATGGACATTTGCTGGGATACTGAGAAACCATTTGTTTTCTACTATTTTGTCTACTAAAGACATTTTTCCAGAGAAGCAATGCATAATTACTTTTTTTGCGTTTAATTGTTCTAGAAGTTCTATTGTATGCAGTTCAGCTTTTCTTGAGTGAACAATGATTGGTTTTTTTAGTTTTATTGATAAATTTACGAATTTTGTTAAATTTATTTTTTGTTTGTCTAACGTCTTGTGCAATTCTTCTTCTTTTAGATCTAGGCCAACTTCTCCTATTGCAATAATTTTTTCTTTGTTTTTTGTTATAAATTCTATCTCTTCATCAATTTCTCTTTCAGATAGTTTTAATGCATCTAAGGGATATAGCCCCAGGGCAGATTTTACTTCAGGGAATTTTTTTGCTAACTGGAGAATTGTAAGATTTTGTTCATGATCTGTACCGTTCACAATCATTATTTTAACACCTTTAGAAGTAGCGTTTTGGATTGCTTTTTCTATACTGATCTTTTCATCAATGAGTTTGTCAAGGTGGCAGTGGACGTCTATGAACATATTTGTAATATATAAACAGGGTATAAAAATTATCCTTTCTATACTATAGTTTAAAAAGAATTACGCGTTTATTAGATTATGGAACAAGTGTTAATACTTATCTTGTGTATTCTTGGTTTAGCAATTACAGGCTATATTATTTTTGCTCATGCTTCTAATAGAAAGGTTGTTTGCCCGAGTTTTAGCAAGGATTGTAATAAGGTTCTTGATAGTAAATGGTCTCGGATTTTTATGGTAAAAAATGAAATTCTAGGATTTTTGTATTATCTTGGAGTTTTTGTAGTTACAGGATTATCTCTTACTTCTTCAGATATTATCTTTGCTCTTAAAGGGTTTGTTGTTTTATCAGTTCTTTACTCTCTTTTTCTTACTGCTATTCAGTCTAAGAAGCTCAAGCATTTTTGTTTCTATTGTATCTGTACGGCAATAATTAACTTCTTGTTATTTCTATTGATAGTTCTTTGATTGATTTGTAGATGTTTTAGATTGAAAATCCCCCGACCAAGAGTCGAACTTGGGTAACGCGGGTTCTACATAATCTATAATTTCTAACGAAATTACTCTGATTACACTTCATTCTAATGTCGATAGTGCCTCTTACGATGCACTTCGATCACCC
>Ga0209542_10001947_pt1 | contig 47403 bp, 51 predicted proteins | sample RifCSPhighO2_01_FD_184028 | JGI IMG/M metagenome (GOLD analysis project Ga0209542, IMG submission 184028) | Soil microbial communities from Rifle, Colorado - Rifle CSP2_plank highO2_0.1 (SPAdes) (version 2) | ecosystem: Environmental > Terrestrial > Deep subsurface > Rock core/Sediment ...
CGTTTATTTCGAAGAGCCCAGTATCCGGGCTCTTCCTAATAGTCAGACAAAAGAATTAAATTTATTGGAGGACGGCGATTCCTCACCAAACTTAAAAGTTTGGGTATCCTCGCCGTTGATGTAATGAAGCAAAATTTAGGCAGAGTTGATAGGATTCTAAGGTTTGCGTTAGCGTTTTGGTGGCTTGGGCCATTAGCGCCTCAATTTAGTTTTATATGGGCGAATTGGCTTATAGCAATAATAGGATGGATTTCGCTAATTGAAAGCTTTTTAGGCTGGTGTTGGCTGCATACATTGTTTAACATAAACAATAAATCCCAGTAATAAATAAACAAAATTAATCAATTATAGTCAACGACATTAATTTTTCCTCGTTTTGTCGTTGACTTATTAGGGAAAGACTTATGTCTTTCATTATAGTGTGTTTATTAAGAGAATCTAATTGCAAGAGAAAGATAGATTAAATAGAACAATAAGATTTATAAATATATGTACTTTATAATCATATGAAAAATAAATACATATTAAAAATAAAAAATGGTAAAAAAAATATATAAAATAGAAAGGATGCATTGTGCATCTTGCGCTAAAAGCATAGAAAGAGCTGTAAAAAAAATTAAAGGAATAAAAGAAGCAAGTGTGAACTTCGCAACAAAAAAGCTTTATGTTGAGGCGGAAAAAATCAATGATGAAAATATTATAAATGCTGTTTCTAAGGCCGGAGATTACAAAGCAATGAGTGAAAAAGAAGAGGAAGAATGGGAAAAAAGAATAGAAGAAGAAATGACAACAACTTTCACGATTAAGGGGCTGGACAACCCACATTGCGCTATGACAATAGAAAAAGCTGTGAAGAAATTAAAAGGAGTTAGAAGGATTGACTTAAATATAAACACACATAAAGCAACAATAAGCCATACTATAGAAAAAGAAAAAATAGCAAAGGCAATAAGCGATGCTGGTTATGAAGTCCTGAAAGAAGAAGAAAAAGAGCAGGATATGGAAATCATAGAAATGGAGAAGGCTAAAAAAAGAATGTGGCTTTCATGGCTCTTTGCTGTTCCTATTGCTATTATCAGTCTTGTCATAGAGAGAATTTTTGAAATTCAGAATTTTTTTATAACAATTCTCCCATTAATTCTTGCATTCCCAATATTATTTGTAATAGGATACCCAACAGTAAGATCAGCCGTAAAATCAATAAAGTATTTTTCATTTAATATGGATGTTTTGATTTCTTTAGGAACTATTATAGCATTCTTAACAGGAGTATTAAGATTTTTTATGCCAATTGAAGATTACTCTGGAATAGGTGGAATGATTATGGCCTTCTTTTTAACAGGTAGGTATGTTGAGACTAAAGCTAGAGGAAGAGCCTCGCAAGCTATAAAAAAGCTGCTAAACCTTGAGGCAAAAACAGCAAACATTCTTATTAACAATAAAGAAAAACAAGTTAGAATTGATGAAGTTAAGATTGGAGACATAATGGTTGTTAGGCCAGGTGAGAAAATTCCAACAGACGGTATTGTTATTAAAGGAGAGTCAGCTGTTGATGAATCAATGGTTTCTGGTGAAAGTCTTCCTGTTGAGAAAAGAAAAAATGACAAGGTTATAGGAGCAACAATAAACCAAGATGGAATTTTGTATGTTAAAGCAACAAAAATAGGAAAAGACACTTTTTTAAGCCAGATAATAAAACTGGTTGAAGAAGCACAGGGCTCTAAAGTTCCAATACAGGAATTTGCTGACAGAATCACAAGTTATTTTGTTCCAGCCATTCTTGCTATCTCTGTATTAACCTTTCTTATTTGGTTTATTTTTCCTGAATTTATTATTTCTATAACAAAGATTTTCTCATTCATCCCATGGATTAATTTAAGTGTAAATACTTTAACTTTGGCGTTATTTGCAGCAATAGCTGTTTTAGTTATAGCATGTCCTTGCGCTCTTGGTCTGGCTACTCCTACGGCTTTAATGGTTAGTTCTGGCATGGGTGCAGAAAGAGGTATTCTAATTAAAAGAGGAGAAGCAATACAAACAATGAAGGATATCAAATTTATAGTCTTTGACAAAACAGGCACAATAACCAAAGGCAAACCAGAACTAACTGATTTAATTCCAGAAAAAACAACAAAAGATGAATTGCTAAAATTGGCTGCCTCGCTTGAAAAATCTTCTGAGCATCCTATTGCAAAAGCTATAGTAAATGCGGCAGAAAAGAAAAAATTAAGCCTTATTTCAGTAAAAGAATTTAAAATCTTAAGGGGAAGAGGGGCAGAAGGAAAATTAAATGGAAAAAGAATTCTTATAGGAAACAGAAAACTAATGCAGGAGAATAATATAAACATAGGAGATTTTGAGAAAAAAATGCAGGAGCTTGAGGGGCATGGAAAAACAGTAATGATGCTTATTTATGACAGGAAGATAAAAGGAATTCTTGCTGTTGCAGATACCATAAAAGATGATTCTGTAAAAGCTATTTCTGAGCTTAAAAATCTTGGATTCAGGACAGTTATGATAACAGGAGATAATGAAAGAACAGCAAAAGCTATTGCTGAACAAGTGGGTATAGAAGATACTATTGCAAATGTTCTTCCAGAGGAAAAAGAAAATAAAGTAAAAGGCCTGCAGAAAGAAGGAATGGTTGCATTTGTCGGCGACGGCATTAATGATGCTCCTGCAATAAAGCAAGCCAATGTTGGAATTGCAATGGGAACAGGAACAGATATTGCAATAGAATCAGGAGATATTGTTCTTGTCAAAGGCTCTCTTGAAGGAGTTGTCCAGAGTGTAAGATTAAGCAAAGCTACATTCAGCAAGATAAAACAAAACTTATTCTGGGCATTTTTTTATAATGTTGTAGCTATTCCTTTGGCAATTCTCGGCCTGCTGCACCCAATAGTTGCAGAGATTGCAATGGCTTCATCATCAATAACTGTTGTTGCAAACGCTAATCTTTTAAGAAGGAAAAAAATATAAATAACCAACTTTTATACATAATTATATGATCAAAAAGTCCTTGTTGCTTACCGTACCTTGAAAGGTGCAGTTTGTTTGGACTTTTGGATGTCCAAGGATTCATCCACGGCTTGAAAGCCGTGGTTTTCTCCAGAATCCTTGGCATCAAAAAATTCCTTGAATTTTACCGTGGACTAAAGTTCACGGTTTGTTTGGAATTTTAGGATGCTCCGAAATGGCTTCATCCACACGCTAAAGCGTGTGGTTTTCGCCTCCAACATTTCGGACATCAAATTAATTTAAAAGAAAATGAAATGCGAATGCAATATTTGTAATAAGAGTTTTAATTCAGAGGAAAGTTTAAAACAGCATACAGAAATGAAACACCTCTCAGAAAAGAAAAATGTCAGGATAAACATTAGAAAATATGTCCTATCTTTTCTTGTTATTTTAATAATCTTATTCTCATCCCTTACAGCTTATTCATATACACAAAAACAGGGGGAATATGATGAATTTGCAAAATGTCTTGCTAATAAAGGAGCAATTATTTATGGAAATGATTATTGTTCATATACTAATAAACAGTTAAACTTCTTTGGGAAATCAAAAAAATATCTTAATTATATAAAATGTGCAGACAACCAGAATTTGTGTGATGAAAAAGGAATTAAAATTACTCCAACATGGGAAATTGATGAGAAGTTTTATGAGCAGATTCAAACATTCGAAACACTCTCAATTTTAACAGGATGTGAGATTTAAAAAAATTCAAGATAGTGAATCTCCCTAAGGCAAGACCTTAGGGCATCTAGAAATTATTTAATCTTAAACACTGCACTAACTTGTGCAGAAATTTCTTTTTCACCGGGTTGAATGCCTGTTGCGGCTTCTTTAGCAAGCATAGCTTCTTCTGCAAATCCCGCGCCTGCTGTCTCGTAAATTCTCCACGGATAATAATCAAACTGGTCAACAGAAACTGAAACAAGCTTTCCTACCTCTTTACCTAAACCCTCTGCAACAGCTTCTGCTTTTATTTTTGCATCTTCAGCAGCCAGTTTCATTGCTTCTGCTTTATAATCATTCTGTTTTTCTTGGCTTAATTCAAAATTAATATAATTTATAGATGCTCCAGCTTTAGCTCCGATATCTACTGATTTTCCAATTTTATCTGTTTCAGAAGCAGGCATTTTTAATTTAATTGAGTGAACTGCAGTAAATCCTTTATCTTGTCTTTTCCCATTTATCCACTCGTATTCCGGATAAATATTAAAATTCTCTGTTTGTATATCCTCTCTTAAGAAACCTTCTGCTAAAAGGCCATTTACAAGAGAATCAACAATTTCTGAATTTTTTTGGCTGGCCTCTTCTGTTGTTTTGCCGGAAGTTTGTACATTAAAATACACTGTTACAATGTCAGGCATTGCTTCAACTTTTGAGTTTCCTGTAACACTAATAGTATCTCTTTTAAATGGGCTAAAAGAACTTATTGTATAAAATCCAAGGCCTGCTAAAATTAAAACACCAAGGACAATTATTAGAGTTATTTGAACTGATTTGTGCATTTTCTATGACAATATACAGTAAAGTATATTTATAAATTAAACGTATAGTCAAGATTAACAGATATGGTTAATTTTAAATAATAGAAATACTTTCGATGTTTATAAAAGATGGAAAATATTAAATTTTATGATGTTGCGATAATAGGAGCAGGGGGTGTTGGATTAAGCGCTGCAATGTATGCTGCAAGACTAGGATTAAAAACATTGGTTCTTGGAACTCGTCATGGTTCTGAACTTTCTATCGGAGGGGTAATTACAACAACAGATGTAGTTGAAAACTATCCTGGATTTATTAAATTAACAGGGAGGGAGATAGCTAAAAAAATTGAGGATCATGCACGCTCATACAAACTAGTAACGATAAAAGAAGAAAAAGCTACTGGTGTTAAAAAACAAAAATCTTATTTTATAGTAAAAACAGAAAAATCAGAGTATAAATCCAAATCACTGATATTTGCTACAGGGACAAAATTAAGAGAGCTGCCAGAAACAGTGAAGGGATCAGAAAAATTTAAGAAAAAGGGTATAAATTATTGCGCTTTATGCGATGGGCCCTTATATAAAAATAAGATTGTATCAATTGTGGGTGGCTCTGATTCAGCTGCAAAAGATGCGTTAGTGCTCGCGAGACACGCGAAAAAAGTGTATATTATATATCGAGGAAAACAAATACATCCTGAACCAGTTAATTTTGAAAAAATAAAAGCAAATAAAAAAATAGAGATAATTAATAACACAGATATAATCGGGATAAAGGGAGATAAATTTGTAGAAGAAATAGTCCTTGACAAGCCATACAAGGGGTCGAAAACAATAAAATTAAGCGCAGTGTTTGTTGCAATAGGACATATACCCCTTTCAGAACTGGCAAAAAAGCTTGGAGTAAAAACAAACAAAGCTAATGAAATAAAAATAAATCACATAGATTCATCTACAAATATTAAAGGGGTGTTTGCTGCTGGCGATGTAACTGATAAGCCATTTAAGCAATTAATAACAGGAGTTGCAGAAGGATGCACCGCATCTTATAGTGCATATAAATACATCAATAAGAATATAGTTTAAACCAATAGAGTTAGTATTTCTATTTTGTTACCACTAAAAAGAAACATTTATAAATTCAAATTTGCGTCGTATAAATATGGGATTTGAATATATATCATATGAAGATGTAGCAGCAGATTATAAGGAATTAATTTTAGGTAGCAGGGGGTATCTTATCCCTTTTAGTGAAATAGCTAATTTCGGATTTGAAACAGAGCATTTCAACTTTGTATATAGATTAATCCAGAAAAATCAACAGAGATGTGTTGTTATCCCTATAAAAAATAAGTCAGAACTTTTAAAAATAACTGATAAATGGGCAGACAAAGAAGCAGGAAGGTATTAAATAAAATAATCTACAAAATCAGAGAAAATTTCTTAGTATATTTCCAGCTCAAGATTTAGTTAAATTTATAATATGAATTTATTATATAATATTAAGGTTGGTAAAAAAATGGATAAATGCAAAAAATGCAAAGTTAGTGTAGCAAAAATATGTCCTCATTGCGGCTGGTGTAAAAAGTGCTGCGATTGCAAGGAATCAAAGTCTCATGAATGCTGTTGCTGCGGATAAACTTTAATAAGATGAAAGAAATGAATACAAATAAGATTTTAAAAAAAGGCAAAGCACTCTTTCTCGCATATGATCAGGGCCTTGAACACGGACCAACCAGTGATTTTAATGATAAAAATGTCGATCCTCTTTACATATTAAACATAGCTAAAAAAGGGAGATATCAAGGAATAGTCTTTCAAAAAGGAATTGCTGAAAAATATAATAAAGAGATTAAAAAAAGCAAAGTACCTTTAATTTTAAAACTCAACGGCAAAACAAAAATTTACAAAGGGGAGCCGTATTCCCCTCTTCTTTGTACTGTTGATGAAGCCATTAAACTTGGCGCCAGCGCTGTTGGTTATACAATCTATATAGGCAGTGAGCATGAATCAAAAATGTTCGCAGAGTTTGAAAAAATTGAGAAAGAAGCCCATTCCAAAGGCATTCCATTAATAGCGTGGATTTATCCTAGAGGCAAAGCAGTTAAAAGCGATGCTTCTAGAGAAATGATTTCTTATGCAGCCCGCACCGGCCTCGAGCTAGGAGCAGATATTGTAAAATTAAAATACGGCGGAAAACCCGATGATTTAAAATGGGCTGTTAAATCTGCAGGCCGCACAAAGATTATTGTTGCTGGAGGGACAAAAAAACCAGAAAAAAAATTCTTAGAACAAATTAAAGAGATTATTGATGCTGGGGCTATTGGATTGTCTATAGGCAGGAATGTCTGGCAGAATACTAAACCTCTTGAACTAACTAAAAAGATTCAGAAGATAGTCTGGAGATAAAATATAGAATTTGTAAAATGATAATTGTAAATTTTAAAAATTATAAAACAGGGGAGGAGGTATTAAAGCTTGCTAAAAAAATACAAAAATACAATAAGAAGATAATTGTTGCTGTGCCTGCTATAAATATAAAAGAGGTTTCTGAAAAAACCAATCTCCAAACATTTGCACAGCATATAAATTCCAAATCAGGGGAGAAAACAACCGGATTTATTACAGCCAAGAGCATCAGAAATGCGGGCGCATCTGGGACATTATTAAATCACTCAGAGCATCCTATTTATTTTGATATTCTTAAAAAAACAGTAGAAGAGTGCAAGAGATACAATCTTAAAACACTGATCTGCTCAAATTCCTTGTATGAAGTTAAAAGAATGCTAAAGCTAAAACCAAATTATATAGCATTTGAAGACCCAAAGTTAATTGCAACTGAAAAATCAATTACTAAATATAATCCGAAGTCAATAAGAAAATTTGTTAAAATATTAAAAGGCGAGAGGATAATGCCTATTTGCGGTGCTGGCATATCAACTCCTGAAGATTATGAAGAAGCCTTAAAATTAGGATGCAGGGGTGTTTTAATTTCGTCGGCAATTGCTGGCTCGAAAAGTCCAGATAAAATTTTAAAAAAGCTAAGATATTAAATAGATAATATATTAATAAAAAAATGAAAAAGAGATTTGAAAAAGAAATAAAATCAAAAGAGTTTAGGGTTACTATCTTTGGCTCTGCCAGAGTTAAGAAGAATACCAAAGAATATAATCAAATTTATACTCTAGGAAAACTCCTGGGAGAAAGAGGAATTGATCTCATTACTGGCGGCGGTCCAGGGATTATGGAAGCTGCCAGTATGGGGCATAAAAATGGAAAGAAAGCTATAAAACAAAAAGTACATACAATAGGGCTTTCGATTAAACTGCCAAAAGAGCAGAAGATAAACAAAAGCATCGGTGTTGTTAAGACCTTCAGGCATTTTTCAGAAAGGCTTGATAATTTTATGCTTTTGTCAAATGTAATAATTGTTACCCATGGGGGTGTTGGAACTCTTCTGGAATTATTTTACAGCTGGCAATTAGTGCAGGTAAAACAGACATGCGACATCCCTATAATTCTTCTTGGGCCGCAATGGCCTCCTTTGATAAAATGGCTGGAAGAAGAAGTGCTTAAAAGAGGATATATTAACCAGCAGGATTTAGGAGTTTTATTTTTGGCAAAAGATGACAAAGAAACAATCAAAATGGTTGACCAGGCATATAAAGAATTTAAAAAAGGCTCAAAAAAATTCTGCCTGAATTACAAAAAGTATAAGCTGTATTGAAATTAATTTACAAATTCTAGATAATATTTATAATTTATATTTGAGTTAAGATAGTATTTTAGTTTTTAAAAATTGATTTTAATGTTTTTTCCAATAATATCTTTATTAAAAATATTTTGATTAACTTCCAATACATAAACCGCTTTTTCTTTTGAAGTATAAATTTCACAAATCTCTTCAATACATGGTTTAGCATAAAGAATGTCCACAATTTCTAAATCAGAATTAATAAAAACCATATCCAAAGGAATTAGTGTATTTTTCATCCAAAAATTATGAAAATTTTCTTCTTCAAAAATAAATAACATTCCGCAATCTTCACATAAAGACTCACGAAACATCAGTCCAGAGAATCTTTCCTTGGGAGAATCAGCTATCTCTATGATTATTTTTTTGTTATTAATTTCAATATAACTTAAGTTGTTTTTGTGTGAAATTATTGTTAATAATAAAATTATTGATAAGATTGCAAAGATTATTAATATCCAAATATACTTTTTCATTTTTCTTTTTTGATAATAAAATTACAAGCATCTAAGAAATCTTTTGAAATATAGATATTTTTATTCTTAAGTTTCTTAACTTTTTCTGGCTCGTCTGGTTTGTTGATAAACGGCACTAGAACACCAAACCCTTTTGCATTTATTGCGGTTTTAATATCGCTCTCTCTATCACCTAAGATATATATTTTAGTATTCCTCTTATCCAATCTTTCTCTTTTTAATATATTGTTTATCATTCCTGGCCTTGGCTTTATGCAAGAGTAATTTCCAACAAGTTTTTTATCAAAAGTAAATTCCCCTTTTTTTCTTTTTACATACTCATGAGAGGCATAGCCGCAAACCTCACACCCATCTAACCCAACCCCTCTTTTTTTCAGCAGACCTAAAACATAATTGCAAACTTCTATTGCTTTTTCTTTTGTAAGAAGAGGAAACTCTTTTATTGCCACGCCAGGCTGGTTTGTAATCATATATATTTTAGAATTTGGAATCTTTCTCAGCAATTTTAAACCAGATATAACGTTGGGAAGAAACTTAACAAGAGGCTTCCATTTTCTTTGGCGCCCAAGATGATATTTTTTGTCATAAATCAATGTTCCGTCTCTATCTATGCAAATTAGAATTTGTTTTTTCATTTTGAAATTTCTTCATTAATCCAAATCCTTAACAGCCCTTACAATCGCTTTCCAATCAATTCCATATTTTTCCAGAAGTTCGTCCTCTGCTCCGCTGTGTGGTATAGTATTAACCGCTAGAATATTAACTTTAATCTTAGAGTTTGCCAAATAACTAGAAAGCATTTCTCCAATCCCTCCTTCTGGATAATGATCCTCTGCTACAATTAATTTATTTCCGTGCTTATTTATGAAATTAATAAATTTTTTGATATTAAATGGCTTGATGCAGTACAAATCAACAACTGCAACAGAAATCCCATGCTGTTTTAATTTATCATAAGCCTTAAGCGCCTCGTGAGTTGTTATCCCCGCTCCAGAGATAACCACTTTATCTTTATCAGACTTTCTTAGAATCTTAAAATCAGCCAATGAAAATTTCTCTTTATTGCCATAAATAACTGGGGTCTTAGATCTAGTTGTACGAATATATTTTAGCCCTGTTGTTTTATACGCCAAGTGTACAAGTTTCTCTGCAGAAACAGCATCTGATGGATAGAATACAAAACTAAAGGGAATGGACCTGAACATAGCAATATCCTCTAAACCCATTTGTGATACTCCATCCTTTCCTATTGAGACTCCTGCATGCGAGCCTGAAAAAGTTATTGTAGACGGTTTAGAAACAGCGGCCATACGAATCTGATCATGAGCTCTCGAAAGAAAAGCCGCAAAGGTTGACGCAAAAACATTATAGTCTTTTTTCGACAGCCCCAAAGCCATTCCTGCCATATTTTGTTCTGCTATATATGCTTCAATAAACTGATTTGGTGCAGTTTGCTTTACTTTTTCAGACATAGTAGAATTACTCACCTCTCCATCAACAGCCAGCACTTTTGGGTCAGCTTTGGCTAAAGCAGCTAAAGCGTTGCCGTAAGCCTCCCTTGTAGCTATCATATTTCCTATTTTGTATTTATTGATAACAGGATTTTTCTTTTTCTGAATCTTGACATTAACTTTCTCTGGCCTTTTAATAGTTATTTTTGGCATTTCTGGATTCGGAATTTCTTCAAGCGCTTTTTCCAACTGTTCTTTATCCAGCACCTTTCCATGCCAGCCGTTTTTGTCTTCTAAAAAACTCACTCCTTTGCCCTTAATAGTTTTTGCAATTATTACAACTGGTTTTTTTGAATTTCTAACTTCCTTAAATGCTTTGATTAACGGATTTATGTTATGGCCATTTACACTTATTGCATTCCATCCAAATCCCTCGAATCTTTTTTTATAGGCATTAATATCATACCCCAGCATTGTTTCCCCTCTCTGCCCTAATCTATTTACATCAACAACGGCTATCAAATTGTTAAGCTTGTAATATCCGGCAAGCTCCATAGCCTCATAAACAGAGCCTTCTGCTACCTCGCTATCCCCTAATAAAACATAAGTTCTGAATTTTCTTTTTTGTAATTTAGCTGCAAGCGCCATCCCTACACCAATAGATAAACCTTGGCCAAGGCTCCCTGTCGCAACTTTAATAAAAGGTATATGTGAAGATGGAATTGGATGCCCTTCTAAAGGGCTTTTTAATTTGCGAAGAGAATCTGGGTGGTGTATTATAAATTTTCCCCTATACAATGCAGAATATAAAATTGGGGTAGCATGACCTTTGCTCAATATTAATTCATCATTATCTGGATTAAATGCATTTATTCTATCATAAGCCATTTCATTGAAGAATAAGACGCTTATAATCTCTGCGCAGGACAAACAGCTAGTTGGATGGCCACTTCCAGCAGCAGTGGTTGATATTAAGCTGTCTCTTCTTAATATATTCGCAATATCCTGCAGTTGTTTTTCATTCACCATCTTTTATCAAAAATTAAAACAATCCAAAGTTTTTATAGTTTTTTATATATGAAAAATGTAGATTTAAGTTAAATTTATAAGTTTATTATTCCTATTTTTAGTATGAAAAGAGGGCGATTAAAAGTAATTCTTCTTGGAGCTACTGGCAGAATTGGCACAGGATTTGTAGAAGAATATTTTAATAATAAAAATTATCAAAAAAAATATGAGCTTATTTTAGGGGTTCATAATAAGAAATTTAGAAGCAAAAATTTCAAAGTCAGATATACTCTAATTGAAAATATTAAAACTCTTAATAAGGCATTTAATAGGGTAGATGTTGTTGTTAACCTCGCTGCAAACCCTGACCCAGAAGCAGAATTCAATGATTTAATAAAACCAAATATAATTGGTGCCTATAATGTTTTTGAGGCAGCGAGAATTTCAGGGTGCAAAAGAGTAATTTTCGCCAGCAGTGTTCATGCAATAGGAGGATATGGCCACGGCTATGAAATTAAAGCCAACGATGCTCCAAAACCAATTGACCTTTACGGCGCCTCTAAAGTATTTGGCGAGGCTTTATGCTACACCTTTTTCTCTAATTACGGGCTTTCTTGTTTGGCTATAAGAATCGGAGCTTATACTTCAAATGACCAGATGAGAAATGTCTGCTTCAGCAGACATGATTACGACCATGTAATAAGCCAAAGGGATATGGGGCAGTTGATTAACAAATGTATTATTGCTCCAGCGAAGATTAAATATGGAATATTAAGCGGAATTTCTAACAATAAAAAGAAAGATATGGATTTAAAACTCGCTAAAAAATTAGTCAATTACGTCCCAAAAGACGACGCTTACATTTTATGCAAACAAATCAAAAAACCAGCAAAATGAAAATCCTGAAAGCAACAATTAGAAATCTAGCAGATATTGGAAAATTAATGAAGGATGAATTTTCAAAACCACCTTTTAATGAAAAAGATACTATGAGTGCTATATTAAAAAGTTTAAACTTTTATTTTAAAATAGGAAAGATTTATGTTGCGGTAATTAATAAGGAAATAGGGGGGGTTTTAGTTTTCAAAATTGAACAATACTGGGAAGGCCCAGTTATAATTATTGAAGATTTGGCCGTTAAGGAAAAATTTAAAAAACAAGGCATAGGAAAGGGGCTAATGAAGTTTATTGAAAAATATTCTAGAAATAAAAAAATAAAATCAATCCTATTTTCGACTCATAAAAAATCAAAAGCTATAAAATTCTATGAAAAATTGGGATACAAATTGGAAAAAGATAGGATTTCAATGAGGAAAAATTTGAAATGAAAAAAGAAATAGGTTTTATCGGATTAGGAAAAATGGGGACTAATATGGTTCTTAATCTTCTTGACCATAAATATAGAGTTGTAGTATACAATAGGTCTCCAGAACCTACAAGAAAATTAGCCAAAAAATGCGCAATTCCATCCTATAGCATAAAAGAATTTATAAGTGAAATAAAAACAAAGCCAAAAATAATATGGATTATGATAACTGCCGGAAAACCAGTTAAAGAAATTATCAATAAATTAATTCCGCATCTTAACAAAGGAGACATAATAATTGATGGAGGAAATTCTTTTTACAAGGATTCTATAAAACGCGGCTATGAACTTAAAAGAAAAGGAATTCATTTTTTAGATTGCGGGGTTTCTGGAGGTATAGAGGGTGCAAGAAAAGGGGCGTGCATGATGATTGGAGGAGATAAAAATATTTTCAAAAAAATTGAAGATTTGTTTAAAGATATGTGTGCAAAAGACGGCTATGGTTATATGGGTTCAAATGGCGCTGGCCATTTTGTAAAAGGAATACATAACGGGATAGAATACGGCATGATGGGGGCAATTAATGAAGGAATAGAGGCTGTTAAGCTAAAAAGCAAAAAATTTAATATAAATATAAAAGAGGTAGCAAAAGTTTATGACCATGGAAGTATTATAGAAGGCAAATTAACGCACTGGCTGTACGAGTCTTTTAAAGAGCCAAAATATCTTGATGAAATTTCATGCGAAGTTCCTAAAGGAGAAACAGAAAAAGAGATGAAAAGCCTCTATAAAGAATTCAATATGCCGATACTGCGCCAAGCGCATTTAATGAGAATCCAGACCAGAAAGAATACTATCTGCGGGCAGTTTATATCTGCAATAAGAAGCAAATTAGGTGGCCATGCTATTATAAAAAAGAAAAGGTGATAATAAAAAATCCATCGGGCTAAAGCCAGAGGTATTTTTTAAGCCTCAAATTTGGAAAAATCGCCCTAAATGGCGAGGTATTAAACCAAATTTGAGCAATAAAAAGAAAAATTCTATCTAACTTCACCAAAAAGAATGAATGCTAAAGTTACATGAAGGATCACAGACGTAACAAAAAACCACCAGTACAAGCAATGCCTCTTATAGAATTTCTGGTACCAATTATATTTGAAAAGTTTATTAGTAAGCTTCGGAATTCCCATACACCTGCAGGAAAAAAGTATCAGCAGAAGACCAATGACATTTGTTATACCCAAAATAAAAAGCAGTTTTATTCCTATATCTAGATTTATTAATACCATCTTACTCTACTATTATTGTCGCTTTCATAGAGGGATGTATGGAACAATAGTAAGTATATGTTCCGGCCTTTGTAAAAGCGTGGCTGAAGCTTTCTTCTTTGGATAAAAGATCAGAGTCCAATTCAGTCCCACTGTCAGAAGTTACTGTATGGCCTACAGAATCCTTATTTGTCCAAGTAACACTATCTCCTACTTTAATTCTCAATTCTTTTGGAGAGAAAGCAAACCCTTCAATATTTATTATCTTCTCGTTTTCTATTGTTAGTTCTGTACCACTAGAAATATCTTCATCAGAAATTCCCGGCGTTTCTTGGATTTCAGAAGTTTCAGACGTCTCGGAGACTCCAGAAGTTTTATCTTCTGGCTGAGTTAATAGAAAATAAATCAACCCTCCAATTAAAAGAACAGCGATAACAATTCCAGCAATAACCTCTTTTTTCATAAACTATAATCGTTTAGAGTATTTTTAAATATTTGTTTCAGAAACCTATTTAAGCGTCAAATTCCAATTTATTGCATGGATAAAAAATTATTTAAATCCAAAAAAGGGGAGATACATTTTGGAAGAAACTGTTCAGAGGGTTTTGAAGAAGCCGGTAAAAGTGATGTTGAAGATGCTATATCAAAGCTGAAAAAAAATAAAAATAAAAATAAGAAATTTTGGAGATGCAATGTCTGCAATGACCTGTATTTAGGAGAAATTCCTCCTTATGAATGTCCAACCTGCCACTCTATTGAGGCGTATGTAGAAATCGATGAAAAAGAATTCAGAAAATTAATTGGTATTTAAAATTAAACAAAAAGAGAAAAAAAGAGGATGAAAAAATTAATCATGTTTCATGGAAAAGAATGCCCTCATTGCCATGTTATGCTCCCTCTCGCAGACAAGCTGTCTAAAGAAGAGGGAATTAAAATAGAAAAATTAGAAGTATGGCATAACAAAAAAAATGCAGAAAAAATGAGGAAATTTAAGGACATAGTAAAAGAAGCTTGTGATGGAGAATTCGGGGTTCCGGTTTTTGTCGATGCTAAAGGAAACACAGCGTTTTGCGGAGAAAGCAGCTATAAAGAATTTAAAAAATGGGCAACAAAGAAATAAGCCAATTGAATATATCTACTCAAATAAGGCAATGGGAAGAGTGGGTAAGCAGACAGCCGAAAGATAATAATAGTTTTATCCTTAACATCAACAAAGAAAATGCCAGGAGCCTTGCTGAAGGAGTATTAAACAATGAAAAAAATCAGGGGCTGAAATACTGCCCGTGCAGGATTACTACAGGGGATTACGAAGAAGATTTAAGGCTTATTTGTCCGTGCAATTTTAAAATACAAAAAGTGTGGAAAGAAAAAGGTGAATGCTGGTGTTCACTTTTTGTAAAGCCGGGTAAAAAATGAAATCCAAAACACAGCAAAAGCAGAATTACCAGATTATGCAAAATTTTGATCTTAAGCATATCCCCAATCTGGATATTTGTGTTTTAGGGGCGCTTGAAATGCTCGCTGATGTTAAATTGCCTAAGATTAATATACAAAAAAACAAAAGAATTATAGTTATTGGAAGTGGAAACGCGCTTGCAACAGGCAGAATAATCTTCAAGGATTATGATTCTGTATTTGCTAACGAAAGCAATTACAAAGATAAGCTAAAAAATGCTAAATTTAATTTAGCAGTATTGGTATCTGCGTCTGGAGGGAAACACGCTCCGCTTATTGCCAAATACCTAAAGAAAAAAAGAATAGATACAATCCTTTTGACTAACAATAAAAAAGCCAAAGCTATAAAATTCGTTGATAAAACTATAGTTTTTCCAAAACAAAGAGAACCTTATACTTACAATGTCTCCACCTACCTATCTATGATACTTTCTAAAACAAGAGAGAATCCTGTTAAAATTTATAATTACATAAAAAAAACTAGAAAATTAATTCCTGAAAATCTTAAGAATTACAGGGCGATTTATATGATTGTCCCTTCAAAATTCGAAGATATTAGTGAGTTGTTTGGGACAAAATTTGACGAGCTATTTGGCCCTATGATTGCTGCGGATATTTTTACAGAAGAGCAGACAAAACATGCCAAGACGCTTGTACCAAGCAGAAAAGAGTTATTCATCGGTCTTGGATATAAAAACAGAATATATGGTTATCCAAAAAACAGATTGAATATCCATTTAGAAAAAAATGCTGATTATGGAGGGGTTATAGCAATTGGTTATTATATTATTGGGAAAATACAAGAACAGAACAGAAATTATTTTAAAGAGAACCTCATAGATTATACTAAGAAAGCATCAAAAATATTCAAGGAAAAAATAAATCCAATTGTCGAACAATAAATGGGGAATAAAGAGGTATAAATGAAAGGGGGTGTTAAAAATGAAAAGGGCAACTTGTTTAAACAACTGCAGTTATAACTGTATTAAACAATTAGAAAAAAAATTAAGTCTTTTATGGGTTATAGATGAGTACATCAAAGATGCAGAAATATGCGGGCATAAAGAATGTGCAAGGGCGTTAAAGCAGATAAAAAAAGACGAAGAAAAACATACAGAAATGCTAAAAAAACTAATAAAAGAAAAAGTCAAAAAAGGAGAGTTTTGATTTACCACCTTTTATGATTTTAAGAACTATTAATAATTTTAAGAACTATTAATAAAAATGATAAGTAAAATTTATCTAGCAGGAGATCATGCAGGATTTAAGCTAAAAGAAAAGCTAAAGCTGTTTTTAGTCAAAGGCGGCTATAAAATCGAAGATTTGGGGCCTTATGAGTATAATCCTGATGATGATTATCCTGATTTTGTCATGCCTCTTGCTAAAAAAGTTGCTAAAGAAAAAAATTCAAGAGGAATATTAATAGCCGGCTCTGGCCAGGGTGAAGCAATAGCTGCCAATAGGATTATTAATGTAAGGGCTGCATTATATCACGGAGGAAGCACAAAAATAGTCGAGATGGCCAGGAAACATAATAATGCTAATATTTTATCTTTTGGAGCAAGATTTGTAAAAGAAGCTGAAGTGAAAAAAGCGATTAATCTTTTTCTCAATGTAAAATTTGAGGCAGGCAGGCATGCAAGAAGAATAAAAAAGATAGAAAAATACAGCCAAAAATTATAAAATGGAAAAAACAATAGTCCCGTCTATAATTGCTGATTCGCAAAGAGAGTTGAATAAAAGAGTAATCAAAGTTAAGGATTGCTCCAACTGGCTACAATTGGATATTATGGATGGAAATTTCGTTAAAAACAAGTCGCTTATGTTTGATTTCAGATTGCCCAAAACAAAATGCAAATACGAAGCTCACCTGATGATAAAAGACCCGGAGTTATGGACTAAAAAAAACTGGAAGAAAATCAGTGCAATAATTTTTCATATAGAGGCCTGCAAAAATAAAGAGGAAGTAAAATACTTAATAGAATTAATTAAAAATAAAAAAAGAAAGGTGGGGATTGCCTTAAATCCTAAAACCAATATAATGAAGATAAAACCTTTTTTGACTAAGATAGATATGGTCTTAATAATGGGGGTTTATCCTGGAAAATACGGGGCCGAATTCCTCCCATTCACTCTAAATAAAATTGCAGAACTAAGAAAATTATCTCCAGTTATCAAAATAGAAATTGATGGAGGGATATCACCTAAAACTATCTCAAATGCCTCAAGGGCAGGGGCCGATAGATTTGTTTCTGGATCATTTTTACAAGAATCAAAAAACCCTAGCGAAGCTATTAAACAACTAGAAAGAATTGTTAGGTGAATTTCTGCAGATTTAACAACCACAAAAAGATTTTAATAGATATATTATTTATAATAACAAAGAGAAAATGAAACTTTTTATTGATAGCGCAGATATTGAAGAGATAAAAAAAATTAATTCTTATGGAATATTAGACGGGGTTACAACAAATCCTTCTTTAATTAAGAAAGCTGTTGAGAAATACAAGAAAGGGAAGAAGCTAAACATGGAATTATATATTAAAGAGATTTTAGAAATATGCAAAGGCAAGCCTGTAAGTTTAGAGGTTTTAGGAACAGATTACAATGATATGGTTAAAGAGGCAAGAATTTTATTCAAAAAATTCAACAATGTGGCAAATAATGTTTACATAAAAATTCCTGTTAATCCTTGCTTAGAACTAAACTGCGATAAAAATTCTGACGGCATTAAGGCGATAAAAACCCTTTCTAAAGAAAAAATTCCTGTTAACTGCACTTTGATATTTACGCCAGAGCAGGCCCTGCTTGCTGCCAAAGCCGGAGCAAAAATAGTAAGCCCTTTTGCCGGCCGTATAGATGATTATATAAGAGAAATCAATAGAATAAAATTCAAAAAAGAGAATTACTTTCCTGCTGAAGGATTCAAAAAAGGAAAAAAAATTTTAGATGACAACGGAATTGTTTCTGGCGTCCACCTTATAAAGGAATGTGTGGAGATATTCAAAAAACAAAATATTAAAGCTGAAATTCTGGCAGCGAGTTTAAGAAACACAAGACAGTTTAGAGAGGTTGCAAAAGCCGGAGCGGATATTGCAACTATTCCTTTTTCTGTAATAGAAAAACTTCTTGAGCATTATAAAACAGCAGAAGGCATGAAAGATTTTACTAGAGATATTGTCCCTGAATATGCAAGGGCTGTTGGGCATGAATAGTTATTATACTTCTTTAATTGGAACGTTATAGAAATTGCTATATTTTAATTATTCAATCAATCTCCTCAATAAAGATATTTATAAAAACTCTTTCTGTAACTTAATTTTATGAAAATAACGCAAAAGGTTGAATCAAAGGTAAAGCAAACTCTGAAAAGAATTGGCCTGTCTAAAAAAGAAAAAATTTTAGTGGCTTTGTCTGGAGGAAAAGACTCAACCACAGTGGCTTATTTGCTTAAAAAATTTGGATATGATATCGAGGGAATTCATATTGACCTTAAATTGGGAAGATACAGTGAAAAATGCCTCAAGGCTGTTGTTGAGCTTTGCAGTATTTTAGATATCCATTTGCATATTTACGATACAAAAAAAGAAATGGGGGGGTCCATGTGCTATATTAGAACAGGCATTCAATCTGCTTTTAAAGGAAAGGGCTTGAAAAATTGTGCTATTTGTGGTGTGATGAAAAAATGGATTCTTAACAGGGAAGCCAGAAATCTTAAATTTGATAAAATTGCTACAGGCCATAATTTAGATGATGAAGCGCAAACATTTCTTTTAAACATCTTCAAAGGCAGCCCTAAACTAAGCGCTAATTCCGGGCCAATAACTAGAAATGTTGCAGATAAAAAATTTGTCACAAGAATCAAGCCGCTTTTTTATATTTTAGAAAACGACATAAGAGAATACACAAAAGCCAATGAACTTCCTGTTGTTTATGAAAAATGCCCCTGCGCTCTTGATTCTTATAGAATTAACATCAGAAAATTTATGAATACCCTGCCTGACAAAAACAAAGAAAATATCATAAAAAATTTTGACAAGATTTATGATAAAATCAACAAGCTTAAGGATTTAAGAATAGAGTATTGCAAAAAATGCGGAGAGCCGTCCCGCGGGAGCGTCTGCAGAAGATGCGAGTTAATTGGTTTGGTAAAATAATTTATCCTTGTTATCTTGATGGAGTGAGTATAAATATTTAAATATTCTTCCAATTCATAATTTCTAAAACTATACAATTTATAGTAATAAAAAATGGTAGCCATACAATATATTGTATATAACAAATAATTATGGATTGTGTTTATTGCTCGGGTACAAAATCTAAGGTTGTGGATAAAAGAAAGTCTCCTGAGGGAATCAGGAGAAGAAGGGAATGCCTGGAATGCGGAAAAAGATTCACAACCTATGAAAAAACAGCTAAAAGCGAGCTTTGGGTCATAAAAAAAGACAAGGGCAGGGAAAAATTTCAAAGAGAAAAATTAGAAAAGGGTATAGGAAAGGCTTTTGAAAAGCGCCCTGTGTCCAAGGAAAAAATTGAAAAAATGATAAACGAAATTGAGGAACAATTGAGAAAAAAAGGCAAAAAAGAGATTAAAAGCTCTGCAATCGGCGAGCTTATTATGAAGAAAATTAAGAAGTTGGATAATGTTGCATATATAAGGTTTGCATCAGTATACAAGGATTTTCAGGATGCTGATGATTTTAAAAAAGAAATAAAGGGGTTGTGAAAATGGAAAATTCAGAAATTAATTGCTCAAAAACACTTATAAAATTTTATGATAGAGAAAGGCATATATTGATTAATGATGCATATAAGATTGTAGAATCTCAAAAAGGATTATCTTTAAACAAATTGGAACAGGCTGTAGAAAAGAGATATATTCATGTTTATGAATTTAACAACGAGAGATACTTGGATAGGATTGATATTGGAAGGATTTATCATATTAAACCAGAAAATAAAAGTGGTATTAAAATAGAAAGGTACTTTACCAAGAAAGGGGATAATCCTTTGGGAAGCGTTGAGTATGAAGATAAAGACCTAAAAATACTAGACATAAAAGGAAACGCTATTTTTGAAATGCAAGCAGAATTTCCAGTATCTTGGGATGAGAATTCTTCAAAAATCGTAGCGCAAAAATATTTTTTCAGCCCATATAAACAAGAATGGAAAGATCTCTTGGAAAAAAAATTAGGGATTCCTTATGAAAAATCTATCCGGCATTTAATAACTCGCATATCAAACTTCTTTGCAGATAATGGTTACAAGAGGGGTTATTTTACTTCAGAAGAAGACAAAGACGCGTTTAGAGATGAGTTGGAATGGCTGCAAATAAATAGAAGAGGGGCATTTAATTCTCCTGTCCAGTTTAATGCTGGAATTTATAATGAGTATGGAATTAAAGGAAGCCCTGGAATAAATTATTATAGAGACCCTGAGAGTGGAGAAGTAAAAAGAATAGAAGAAGGGGAATATATAATGCCACAGTGCCATGCGTGTTTTATTAAAGGGCCGCAAGATGACCTTGAAAGTATTGCTATGCATGCGGTACATGAGATAGGGATCTTCTCTCTTGGATCTGGAATAGGGCAGAACATAGGCTCTTTAAGGGCTGAAGGAGAGAAATTATCTGGAGGGGGGATGGCTTCTGGGCCACTGAGTTATTTGAATTTTTATGATAACGTTGCTGGCTCTATAAAGTCTGGAGGAAAAAGCCGAAGAGCAGCAAGAATGACTACTATGAGGCAAAACCATCCAGATATTATAAAATTTATAGAAAGCAAAGTTAAAGAAGATAAAAAAGCTCTTGCACTTATAAAGGCCGGATATTCCCCTGGAATGGATGGAGAGGCGTATGCTACTGTATCTTTTCAAAACACAAATTTTTCTGTAAGGCTGGATAATTATTTTTTTGGGCAATTAGAAAATAAAGGAAATATAGATTTGTATAATATCAAGGATGGGAAAAAAGCAGGAGAGGTTTCTGTTGAAGAGATAATGAAAAAAATAGCTTTTGGAAGCTGGAGAATTGGAGATCCAGGAGTCCAATACGAAGGGGAAATAGATAAAATGCATACATGCCCAAATTCTGGGAGGCAAAATTCTACAAATCCTTGTGGGGAATATATGTTTCTCGACGATACTTCCTGCAATTTAGCTTCCCTGAATCTTTTAGAATTCAGCGATGATAAAGGTTATTTTAATATCGAATCCTTCAAAAGAGCTGTTAAAATATTTGCAATTGCACAAGACATAGCAAACGACTCTGCATCATATCCTGTAAGGGACATAGCAGAGCTAAGCCCGGAATTTAGAACTATTGGACTGGGATTTGCAAATTTAAGTGGATTATTTATGAGAAATGGTCTTCGGTACGATTCAGATGAAGCAAGGGCTTTAGCTGGCGCTATAACTGCTGTTATGACAGGAGCTGCTTATGAAACCTCTACAGAACTTGCAGAAAAGTTAGGAACTTTTATGCATTTTAATTTGAACAAAGCACCTATGCTTAAGGTTATAGATAATCATAAAAAAGCATTAGAAGATATTTTATGGAAATATCTTCCAGAAAATTTTAAAAAAGAAGCATATAATTTATGGGAAAGGGTTATTAAAAAAGGGGAGGTGTATGGATTTAGAAATGCTCAAGCAACAGTAATAGCTCCAACAGGAACAATTTCTTATCTTATGGGAGCTCAGGATTCTACAGGAATAGAGCCTCCATTATCCCTTGTTATTAATAAGGATTTGACTGGAGGAGGAAGCATTCAAATAATTAACAGCAGGGTGCCTAATGCTCTTGAAAATTTAGGGTATAATGAAGAGGAAATAAAGGATATAGTTAAATACATTGAAGAACATAATAAAGTTATAGGAGCGCCTCACCTAATCCCAAAAGAGTATGATATTTTTGCTACTGCTTGGGGGAATAACTATGGAGAAGGAAGTATCCCTCTTGAAGGGCACATTAAAATGATGGGAGCTGTTCAGCCGTTTGTTTCTGGAGGAATATCAAAAACAAATAACCTCCCGCAAACCGCTACAGTTAAAGATGTTTATAATAGTTTTTTACTTGGACATAAATTAGGCCTTAAGGGATTGACTTTTTTTAGAACTAACAGCAAACCTGTAAGCGCGTTTAATTTTGGGAAGGAAAAATTAGAAGAATTAAAAAGGGGCGAGAAAGAGGATCTGTCGTTGGGAAGGAATGCTTTTGAAGTAGAAGTAAAAATCAATGATACCCCTCTTCATATGATTATTAGTGAATATGACGACGGAAGGCCTGGACAGATAGCATTCCTTTGCTACAAGGCTGGGTCCACTTTGAAAGCATTATTAGAAACACAGGGAATTCTTGCTTCAAAATCCCTTAAAAGAGGAGTGAACCTTGAAGCTGTTATTGAATCGTGGATAGACCAGGCTTTTGAACCGCGCGGGCTAATTTACGGACACCATTATATAAAAACTGCCAACTCTCCCTTGGATTTTGCAGGTAAATTTCTAAGATTAGAGTATCTAGGGGACGTAGAAGTTGCAGACAACAAAGAAAATGTAGATATAAAACAACTCAGAGGATATAATAACGGCGCCTTTGAAACCTATAGAAAAATGAGTATAGACGATTGGGATATAGAACAAGTTCTAAAAGATCAGTTCCTTGGAGGGTTTGTCGAAAAAAGCAAAATGGACCAATTGAAAGATATAAATGGCAAAAAAGGATTAAAAGAAAACAATAACAACAGGGGCGTAACGTGCACTCATTGCGGAAATATAATGATACAGACTTCTCCTAATTGTTATAATTGTGATCATTGCGGCAGTAAAAGAGGGGGTTGTGGTCTTTGAATATTCTATATCACAATTATCTTTAAAAGATAAAAATTTCTTGTAAGAAAATGGGAAACCCAAATCAAAGAATAATTGTTGTTAATACAAAAACTCTTTTTGGTAATAACTATTTTGAGGGCTTCAGGCCTGCAGAAGAATTTGATTATGAATCAAAGATACTTTCAAATTATCAAATAATGAGACGGGGCTCAGTAGCTGAACCAAAGAATCATCCAGAAGGAAATGCTGAAAGAAATACGGAATTTAAGCAGCCAATAGGATATACTATGATAGTCAATCCTCAATTTAAAAAAGTTTTTGCATACCAACGCTCCTCTAAGGACAGTGAATACAAAGAGAAAAGACTGCAAGGAAAATGGTCATGGGGGCTTGGAGGACATATAGAACCTTTTGATGCCGAGAATGGAAACCCTCTAAAAAAAAGCCTGCTTAGAGAGGTTTTAAAAGAAGAGATAGAAATATTAAATGAAAATATTCAAAATATTAATATTTTAGGATATATAAATGATGATTCTAATTCTGTCGGCAAAGTTCATTTTGGAATACTCTATCTAATTGAAACAGATGGGGACGTTAAACCAAAAGATAAAGAAATCGCACAAGGAAAATTTACAAGCATTAATGAATTAGAGAAAATTTGCTCTTCCCTAGATTATGAAGTTGAGACATGGTCTAAAATTGCTTTAGGGCCTTTGAGAGATTATTTTTAGAGGTTGTAACGGTGGTTTTTAATATGAATTTAGATGAAATAGCTGGTGAAAAAATAATTGTATTGATAGAGAAGATTAAGGAGTCTCCAAGAAAAAAATTAAGGCCGATTCTTATACAAATTAAGGAATTTGAAAACGAATACTACAAGTTAACAGGGAGGCATTATGCCTATGGGTTTTATTTTGAGGGGAATAACATCAGGAATAGAGTAGAATAAATGAAAATCAAAAATTCTCTAGCATGCCAACTCTAAAAAGAGTTGTCATATTGCCAAAGGCAATTGTTCACTGCCTAAAACTTCAATTCGTAATAATTGAACGTCCCAGAAAATTTTATTTTCTGAGGGCAGGGATTTACAAGAATTTCTGTATTAAAGAATGTCTGACAACTCTATTCTTCTAAATCTAACAATATCCTCAATGGGTATTTGCTTCTTCCTTTTATCATAGTCGCTCGGTGGAGATGTAACAATATTTTTAATGTATGGTCCAATTTCAAGAGCATCATTGATTATAGAATATGGAATTCCAATTTCTGTCCTCACTTGTTCACCTTCATTATAAACAATCAAAATCCCAAAAAGAGAATTCCCTTCATCTAAGGTATCTGCAAATGTTTCTCTTAATCTTCTTTCCATTGATTGAGTCTGAACTGTCATAATTAGAATAATATACTTTAATATAAAAAGACAATTGTTCTTGAATATAATCTTTTTAATATAAATTTTGACTAATTCTCCCATCTCTCCAAAACATTAAATTTTGGCTTGATGAGTTATATTTATAAATATTATACATTTTTATGAGTTATGACAAGGAATGACAAAGTTCAAGAGTTAGAAAGTAAGAACTTTAACGGATTCATAAAAAATGGGACAGTGTTAGTGGATTTTTTCGCAGAATGGTGCATGCCATGCTTAATGATGTCTCCTGTCATAGATGAGCTAAGCGACAAATTCAAAGGAAAAATAAAATTCGGAAAACTAAATGTTTCTGACAATGAAGAACTTGCCCAAAAATATGGGATTAGGTCAATCCCCCACTTTATACTTTTTAAAGATGGAAAAATAGCTGAACAATTTATCGGCGCAATGTCTTCAGAAGATTTCGAAGAAAAGCTTAAAAAATTTTGAATAAAAAATCCATCGGGCTAAAGCCCGAGGTATTTTTTAAGCCTCAAATTTGGAAAAATCGCCCTAAAGGGCGAGGTATTAAACCAAATTTGAGCAATAAAACAAAAAGAAAAGGTAATTTTATAAACTTATTCTCATAAATTAAATTAGGCTCCGTAGCTCAGCCTGGATAGAGCACTAGCCTTTTAAATGCAAGGAACCTAACGGTTCCATCAGAAACTGATAAGTTTCTGGGCTTAGAAAATCCATTTGCAGATTTTCTCAGCTTGACATTCAACCTCCCTAGAGTTTGCCTCAAGGGTGATTGATAAGGAAAGCTAGGTGTCCCGGGTTCAAATCCCGGCGGGGCCATGTATTATTTTAGATAGCACTTTATCATGGAATTTCTTGGAGTAAGAAAAAATAAAGAATATGAGATTCTTTTAGGCAAAGTTTTGGAAAAGCATAATGTGCAAAGCATTATATAACAACGCACCGCGACTATTATAAATCCCCATATATTAAACTATTCTTTACTAAAAGCCACGCCTCTTAACACTATCATACAACCCCAATAAAGCTTTCAACGTACATTGTAACGTAAGCGGGAGTTATCTGACTCAAAAAAATTAATGTTTCTTCAATTTTCTTTTTCTTGGTTTATTCCAATATGGACTTTTACATTTTGGGCAAACAGAGGGTTCTTCATCACTTCCACGGGGAACCCATTTGTGTCCACATCTCTCACATTGGAAACCCTCGACTTCTATTTTTACCCTTGCCATTAGTAAATATATGATTAACTAGTATATAAATATTTAGTATATTCTCTAGTATAGAAAAGTTTAAATAGTTAATATACCTAACTAATATATTATTAACTAATAATATAAGAGAGACTCCGAAGAGTCCCTCAGATTCCACTCGCTAAAATGAAATCCAAAGATATAATTGAAAAGAAGTATAAAAATGTAACTTGCCCTAAATGTGATTCTAATCAGATTAAAAAAGATGGAAAAAGAAAAACAAATAACAGAGGCAAAATTCAAAGATACGGATGTAAAGATTGTAATTTTAGATTTGTAGTTGATGATGGATTTTTCAGAATGAGAAACAATCCAAATAAAATAACTGCTGGAATTGATTTATATTACAAAGGCGTTTCATTAAGAAAAGTGCAAGAACATTTTCAAGCATTCTATCCTCACAATTCAAGCCATATGTCAGTTTACAGATGGATAATGAAGTATGCTGAAATGGTTGGAAATTTAGTAAATAATATTCCAATAAAATGCGGGAAAGAAATGCAAAGCGATGAAATGGAATATTATAGAAGAAAGAGCAAATATCATAAGGGAAAAGAGCAGAATTGGTTTGTAGATACATTTGATGTGGAAACTAAATTTATGGTTACAGGCGAATATATGAAAAGCAGAACTAATGAGAATTTGATTAAAGTTATGAAGAGAGCAAAATTCAAAACAGGAGAACAAGTTGAGATTGTAACAACAGATGGATTAAGAGGTTATCCAAGAGTTTTAAGAAAAACTTTCAGTTTACAATCTCCTTATCATGCTTCTTCAAGAACGAAGAGCAAGATAATTCATAATGTTGTAATAGCAGATGAAAGAGGTTTTAATTATCCTATTGAGAGATTGCATAACACAATTAGAGAGAGAACAAAAACCATGAGAGGTTTTCACGGTTGCATAGAGAGTGCTCATGCAATAATGAAAGGATTAGAGATAAATTATAACTTCAATAGAAAGCACATGTCTTTAGGAAAAATGACGCCCGCTGAAGTTGCTATACCTCAATTAGAGCTGGGAGTGAATAAGTGGTTAGATTTAATTAGACTTTCTAAAATTTAAACCTTGAATTGTATCTCTGGAAGATATGTAAATTTATATTCTTGTGTGTATTGCATAAATTCATAGTCTCGGATAATATCTCCAAATCTTAGTCTAATATCTTTAATATATTCATGAAACTCATTATTGTGTGTAACTTGAAACTCTGTTTCTAAATCAGCACCTCCAACTAATTCAGTTGTATGAACTGTATTCGGATGAACATGTATATAATCAAAAATCTTTTTCTTCTTCTCTGGAGTAAGATTGTGTAACGTGAAGTGAGTTTTAAAATAAATATAATTTAATTTATGAACATTTAGAAATGGCCTGAATCCAATAATGATACCATTTTCCATCATTTTTTTTATTCTATATCTCACAACCATCTCTGTAGAGTTTATTTTTTTTGCGATATCAATTGTTTTCATTCTCGCATTTTTGAGCAAGGCAGAAAGAATTTTATAATCTATCTTATCAATTTTCTCAATTTTATAATTACCTTTCTCTTTATATCCCATTAATTGCGGCGTTGTTGTTTTTTGCTTTTTGTTAAGTAAATAATCATGATGATATATCCATTCTCTTGTAACAATAGCTACTTCGTACTTATCAATATATTCTCCATATTTAACAAGAAATTCATTGATTATATCACGATATTCATAAACATCTTTTACAAAAATGCCTGTATTCAAATCCCAAATTCCTTCAACTTTGGTAATCCAACTAGCTTTATCTCTTAACCACCCGATGATTTCTTCTTCTTTTTCGACAGTTAAGTTCTGAAATTTGAAGAATGTTCTATACCAGTTGAAACCCAATTTCATAGAATTTAGAACGGTCATAAAATAATTAATAAATCCTTTTTCTAATAACTTATTAATCCTATACTTAACTGCATCTCTGCTAAGTTTTACTTTCTTGGCTATATGACTATCGCTTTGTCTTGCATCTAAATCTAATTGATATAAGATTTTTCTATCTTTTAGATCTAATTTTTCCATAGTATCTTGTTTAAGATAAAATAGCTTATAAATTTATCGTTTTTAAGTAAAATATAATAAAAACTTATTTAAAGAGGTTATAACTCTATATTTGTATGGAAATAGAAACTTACACACCAAGTAGAATTTCGCATTTGAATGCTGAAGTAACTAGAGCATGTAATCTTAGATGCGATTATTGTTTTAATTCTTCTGGGAAAAGGTTACCAAACGAATTGGATACTGGAGAATGGAAGTCTGTTATCGACATTGCACAAAGATATGGTGCTAGAAGCTCTCTCTTCATAGGTGGAGAAGTGTTAGTAAGAAAAGATTCTCCAGATATTATTGGCTATTCTCTTGAAAAAGGATTAGAGACAAGCATTTTGACTAATGGATACAAGCTTGGAGAGATAGGAAAGAATTTTGTTCGTGGTTTGAAGAGAGTTCAAGTAAGCCTTGATAGTGCAAGCCCTTTGACCCACGACGCAATGAGGGGAGAAGGTTCTTGGAGGGTTGGAAGAGACGCAATTGACTTTGCCCGAAATTATGATGTTCCAGTTGAAATTAGTGCTACTGTTTCAGGAGACAGAGTTGATGAGTTAGAAGGCATAGCTGGTATAGCCTATGCAACAGGTTCAAAGGTTCTTGTCAGACCACTTCAAACAACAGGTAGGGCTTCAATGGATGCAGGCAGAAACTTTGTAAAGGCATTAGAAAAAAAAGTAAATCAACTTAGCGATGCTTTTGGAGATATTTTTGTAGAGGATTTTGCAAAGTATGTTCCTGTTCTAGGTTCAAATCATGATAACACTGTTCTTCAACAAGGTTTTGTTACAGTTCTCCCAGATGGCACTATAAGGGGAACAAATAAAAAAATTCTTCAGTTAGAGAAAGTAGCTTAGTTAATCTAATTCTAAAATGGAAATCTCCAATAGTGTTGCATTAGTTATTGGTTCAAGTAGAGGTATAGGGAAAGCCGTTGCAAAAAAGTTATGTGAAAAGGGTGCAATAATTTACCTAAATTCATATAAATCAAAGGAAAGCGGTGAAGAGCTTGAAGAAGAATTAAAGTCACAAGGATACGAGGTTAAATATCTTAATGGGGATATTTCCTCTGAAGAAGATGTTAAGAGAATGTTTGAGATTATAAAAAACGAGCAGGGCAAGTTAGATATTTTAATTAATAGTGCAGGAATTTATCTAAAATCTGATTTCTCTAATAGTTCTAATTATGAAGATTATAATAATTTTCATAAGGTAAATGGATGGGGAGTTTATCTTTGTACTATGTGTGCTGAGAAGCTGATGAGATGTAATGGAAAAATTGTAAACATTTCTTCTATTTATGGAATTAATCCAAATCCAGATTCCATCTTAGCGAGCGGGGTAAAATTTGAAGTTGAAAGCTATACCAAAGCATTTGCAAAGAAATTCAAGGGAAGAATAGAAGTAAATAGCATTGCTCCCGGATATACCAATACCAATCTAGTAAAGAGTAATTTTTCAGAGAAAGAAATTAAAGAACTTTTGGAAAAAACTTCTCATAAAAGGTTGGTTGAGCCAGAATAGATAGCCAACGCAGTTGTTTTTTTTGTAGAGAATGATGCTATAACGGGGCAGACTATTATAGTTGATTGTGGGATTCTCCTATAAGCTTTAAGGAATAGCTCCCTTTAACGTTACAATGTACTTTCAACGAAAGCTTTATAAATCAAATTTTTGTTTCTTTTATTATTGAGAAGTTGTTAAAGCATTTTCATTATGTATCGTCTGCAACAGCTTTAAAATAAAGCGATTTAAATCCCTGAAAATAATTCAATATGCACATTCTACAGCCAAAACAAACAAAATTGAGCGAAAAAGATACAGAAGAGTTGTTGGAAAAGGTGAATATTTCTAAGTCTCAGCTTCCAAAAATACTTTCAAACGACCCTTCTCTTCCTGATGATTGCAAAATAGGGGATATTATTAAAATAGAAAGAAAAGAAGAGGATGAAAGCGTTGTGATTTATTATAGAGTTGTAGTTTAAGCTTAATTCAATAAATAAAAATGGTTCAGACAATAAAAACTAAAAAACACCAAATAGTAAACAACTATTTGAAGGAATATTCTTTAATTGAGTCAAATATAACTTCTTTTAATAATTTCATAAAAATAAGAATGCAGGAAATTGTTGATGAAATAAACAGCACAGTTGAGAGCGATGAATTTGAAATAAAATTAGGAAAAATAAGCATAGGAAAGCCAATGGTTATAGAAGCTGATGGAAGCTCTTCTTTAATAATGCCTTATGAGGCAAGGCTTAGAAATTTAACTTATTCTGCTCCAATAACTCTCGAGATGACTGTAAAAAAAGATGGCCAGGTTGATTCTGAAGTTGTTGAAATTGGAAGAGTTCCTATAATGGTTAGAAGCAGTGTTTGCAACACTTATGGCATGTCGCAAGAAGAATTGATTAAAAATTACAACGACCCTTTGGACACAGGAGGATATTTTATTATCAATGGAAATGAAAGAGTTATGATTATGGCAGAGGATCTTGCAGAAAACCAGCCGTTTATAGAAGAAGATAAAAAAGGTGGTACAATAGTCAGGATGTTCTCCTTAAAAGGAACTTATAGGATTCCTATTACAATTTCCCAGGATAAAGAAGGAATATTTGAAGTTTCTTTCAGCAGATTCAAGAATATTCCTGCAGTTATAATATTAAAAGCACTGGGTTTGACTAAAGAATCTGACATTGCAAAATACATCAGTAAAGAAAAAGACAGCGTTGTTGTTAATTTATATGAGTTTGTTAATACTGCAACTCCAGAAGACGCAATGATGTATATTGCAGAAAAAACAAATTTGCAGGGTACTAAAAAAGAGATTTTAGACAGGGTTAAGCAAAGAATAGATTCTTATTTACTTCCGCATATTGGCCAGGAAAAAACAGACAGGATTAAAAAAGCAATAACCCTGTGCAAGCTCATAAAAAAATTCATTATTGTAAAAGAAAAGCCAGAGCTGAGGACAGACAAAGACCATTATGAAAATAAAAGAGTAAGATTGTCAGGAGATTTATTGGCCAGTTTATTTAGAATTAACCTTGGAATATTAATAAGGGATATTTTATACTCTCTTCAAAAATCCTCTAAAAGGAGGAAATTTTATTCTATAAAAACTATTGCCAAGTCAACTCTTTTTAGCCATAGGGTTGAATCTGCTATTGCAACAGGAAGCTGGACAGGGGAAAGGAAAGGAATTACGCAGAATATGGATAAAACAAATTATCTTGCTACAATAAGCCAATTGCAAAGAGTTTCTTCTATGCTTTCATCAGAGCAGGAAAATTTCATGGCTCGTACACTTCACTGTACACACTACGGCAGATTCTGCCCTATTGAAACTCCAGAAGGAACAGAAATAGGACTAAGGAAAAATTTATCCATATTAGCCAAAGTTTCAAACAGAATTGAACTTGATGAAAATAAATTTTTAAAGGAGTTGGAAACAATCGGGCTAAAGAAAGACAGCCCAGAAGGAAATGATATTTTTTTAAACGGCAGATTTATTGGATGTGTCAATGCTGAAAATGCAAACGAGTTTGTAAAACAAGTAAGAGAAAAAAGAAGAAAAGGAGAATTCCCTCTGCAGATGAATATAAGGAATAATTCTTATTTTGAATCTATTATAATATCAACAGAAAGTGGAAGGGTTTTAAGGCCTTTAATAATAGTAGACAACGGCATGCCTCAATTAAGAGACGAACACTTAATACAATTAGAGCAAAATGAAATGAAATGGGATAATTTGATAAAACAAGGAATTATAGAGTATCTAGATGCATCTGAAGAAGAAGATGCTCTTGTAGCATTGTATGAGGAGGAGCTTACAGCTAAACATACTCATTTAGAAATTGACCCGATGGATATGCTTGGTGTTGTTACAAGCCTTGTTCCTTATGCCAATCATGATCAGAGTTCAAGGCTAAATAGGGGAAGTAAAACACAAAAGCAGGCACTTGGGCTTTATGCTTCAAACTATCATTGCAGGCTTGATACTGATGTTTCTATACTGCAATACCCACAAAAACCAATTGTAAGAAGCTTTGTTTATGATACTTTGAATACTTATCCAGCAGGCCAGAATTTAGTTGTTGCTATTATGACTGCTGACGGTTATAACATGGAAGACGCACTTGTATTCAACAAAGGGAGCCTTGATAGAGGTGTAGGAAGAAGTTTCTACTATAGGCCATATTCAACAGTAGAAATGAATTACGCCGGGGGATTAAAAGATGAAATAGCTATTCCTGAGAAAGACGCGTCAGGATACAAGATGGAAGCCTTATACAAACATTTAGAAGATGATGGAATTATTTATCCAGAAGCAAATGCCGAAGAAGGAGAAGTCTTAATCGGAAAGATGTCACCTCCTAAATTCTTGTCAGAAGCCAGAGAAATATCTGTTAAAACAAAAAAAGAAGCAAGTGTAGTGATGAGGCAAGAAGAGAGGGGGACAGTAGACTCTGTATTTATTACTGAAGATAACGAAGGAAATAGAATAGTTCAAGTAAAAACAAGAGACCATAGAGTTCCTGAGCTAGGGGATAAGTTTGCTACATCTCACGGCCAAAAAGGGGTTATTGGTGCAATCATTCCAGAAGAAGATATTCCATTCACATCAAAAGGAATAAGGCCGGATGTTTTATTCAATCCGCACGGACTTCCTAGCCGTATGACAATAGGATACCTGCTTGAGCTGTTGGCTGGAAAAGTTGGATGCTTAAGAGGAGAGATCGTCGACGGGACTCCTTTTACAGGAGAAACTAAAAAAGAGCTGGAGGAACAGCTGAAAGAATTAGGATTCAGATACGACGGAAAAGAAACAATGTATAGCGGTATTACTGGCGAAAGAATAAAGGTGAGAATATTCATCGGAAACTTATATTATTTAAAATTGAAATATATGGTTGGCAACAAAATGCATGGAAGAGCATCAGGTAAAATAGCTCTTTTAACAAGGCAGCCAATAGAAGGCCGTTCAAGGGGAGGTGCGCTTAGATTAGGAGAAATGGAACAAGAAGCATTAGTAGCTCACGGAGCTGCTTTATTATTAAAAGAAAGATACGATTCAGATAAAGTTGTATTAAATATATGCACTAAATGCGGAGCAATTGCAATAGATGATACTATCAGAAATAAAATTTACTGCCCTATATGCTCTAGCGAGGATGTAGAGCCAGTAGAAGTTTCTTATGCCTTTAAGCTTTTATTAGAAGAGCTACAGGGATTGCATATACACATTAATTTTGAATTAAAGAATAAATACGATTAATAAAAAATAAAGATGACAAAACAAATAAGGAAAAAAATAAAAGCAATAAAATTTTCCTTGTTCAGCCCTGAACAGATAAAGAAGATATCTGTAGCAAAAATAGTAACACCAGAATTATACGATATTGACGGTTATCCTGTAGATGGGGGATTAATGGACCTTAGGCTTGGAGCCATAGACCCTGGTGTCAAATGTAGAACCTGCGGTGGAAGATTAAAAGAATGTTTTGGGCATCCAGGAAGAATTGATATTGCAAGGCCGGTAATACACTTAAAATACGTTTCTTTAATTGAAATGGGCCTAAGATGTTTCTGCCAAAATTGTGGTAAATTATTAATTGCTGAAAAAGATTTAGGAAAATATACTCCAAGCCAAAAGGCTAAAAAAGCAAAAGATGCTAAAAAATGCACTTATTGTGGAACTGTTCACGAGAAAGTCAAACTTGACAAGCCGATGAATTTTTATATAGGAAAAAAAAGACTTTTCCCTACAGAGATAAGAGAAAAGCTGATTAATGTTCCTGACGAAGAACTGAGAAAGATAGGAGTTAATCCTGCTGCTTGCAGGCCAGAATGGGCAATTTTGACTATGCTTCTTGTCCCTCCTGTAACCGTAAGGCCGAGTATTATCCTTGAAAGCGGAGAAAGATCAGAAGATGATTTAACACATAAATTGTCAGATATTATAAGGGCTAATCAAAGGCTGTGGGAAAATTTAAATGCAGGAGCGCCTGAAGTTATTATCGAGGATTTATGGGATTTATTGCAGTACCATGTCACAACATTCTTTGATAATACTGTTGCAAGAATACCTCCAGCAAGACATAGGTCAGGACAGCCTCTAAAAACAATTACAGAAAGAATAAAAGGCAAAGAAGGAAGAATCAGAAAAAACCTTGCTGGTAAAAGAGTGAATTATTCGGCCAGGACAGTTATTTCTCCAGATCCATTTATTGAAATAAATGAAGTTGGTGTTCCTTATGAAGTTGCAAAAATAGTAACTGTTGCTGAGACGGTTACAGACTTGAATATAGAAAAATTAAAGGGAATGATACAAAAAGCAGAAGAATATCCTGGAGCTAATTATGTTATCAGGCCTGACGGAAAAAGAAAGAAAATAACTTCTGATTTAAAAGAAGAAATAATTAATGAAATAGAACCTGGCTATAAAGTGGAAAGGCATCTGCAGGAAGGGGATATTGTACTGTTTAACAGGCATCCAAGTTTGCACAGGGGAAGTTTAATGGCGCATTATGTAAAAGTTCTTCCAGGAAGAACTTTCAGGATGCATCCCTCAGTATGTTCTCCTTATAATGCTGATTTTGACGGAGATGAAATGAACATCCACAGCCCGCAGACAGAAGAAGCCAGGGCAGAAGCCAAGGTATTATTAGATGTGAAAAAAAACCTGATTTCTCCTAAAAATAACACAAACCTGATTGGGTGTATAGTCGACGCAACTACAGGAAATTATCTTCTAAGTATTGATGAATTGCCAAGAGAATACGCAAACCAGCTTTTATATAGATCAGGAATATATGACCCTGTAAACAAAAAGAATATTGCTGGAGCAGAATTATATTCAAGCATCCTGCCAAAGATTAATTTTTCAAACAAATCTATTAATATAAAAGACGGGAAAATTATTAGGGGGTTTGTTAACCGAAGCACTTTTGGAGATGAAGAAGGAGAACTAATAAAAGAACTTGATAAAAAAGTTGGAAGAAGAGAAACATTTGAAATAATAAAAAAAGTATTCAAATTAGGCACTAATTATCTTTCTGACAGGGGCATTACAATTTCTTTAGAAGACCTTAATTTAGAAGAGAATGTAATTCAAGAAGCAAATGAAATTATTAAAAAAGCGTCTAAAAGAACAGATGAACTTATCGAATTATATAATCAAGGGACATTAGAAATTATTCCTGGCAAGACTGATGAAGAGTCAAGGGAAATTAAAATATTGCAGGTGTTGAATGAGGTAAGAACAAAAATAGGAGAAGTAGTAAAAAAAGAATTCCCTGAAACTAACCCTGTTAACCATATGATTATGTCAGGAGGAGGAGGAAACATACTGAATATAATCCAGATTGCTTGTTGTGTCGGCCAACAAGCTCTTTGGGGCAAGAGGATTGATATTGGTTATACTCAAAGAACATTATCCTTTTTTGAAAAAATGGATTTATCTCCAAGATCAAGAGGATTTATTGAGAGTTCATTCATGAAAGGGCTTAGGCCAGATGAATTTTTCTTTGGAGCTGTTACTGGCAGAGATTCGCTGATGGATACAGCATTAAGAACCCCAAAATCAGGATATTTGTATAGGAGACTGGCTAATGCGCTGCAGGACATTAGAATAGAATATGACAGAACAGTAAGAGACAGCAATAATAACTTAATCCAATTTGAATACGGCATAGGTGGAATAGATGTTTCAAGACTGCACGAAAAAGGAAAAATAGAGCCTGGAGAAGCTGTCGGAATAGTCACCGCCCAGAGTTTTGGCGAGCCTTCAACACAGATGGCATTGAATGTATTCCATTTTGCAGGTGTTCAGGAGATGCAGATCACTATGGGCCTTCCACGGCTAATTGAAATTTTTGATGCCAGAAAAACACCTTCATCGCCTAAGATGGAAATTTATCTAAACAAAGAGAGTAACAATGAAAGCAAAGCAAAGATTTTTGCAGAAAAAATTAAGGAAGTTAAACTCAAAGAAATTGCTTCTGAAATTAATCTGAATTTCAGTGATAAAAGAATAGATATAAAGATAGATAAAGAAAGCCTAAAGAGAACGCACACAACAATAGAAAAAATTGTTATGACTCTAAACGACCTTAAATTTAAGGCAAAAGAAAAAGACGGCTCTATCACCTTAAATGTTTCTGAACATAATTTCAGGGAAATTTACAAACTTAAAGAAAAATTAAAGGAGACAGTTATCTCTGGAATTAAAGGAATTAAACAAATATTGATAGTTAAAAAAGGTGCAGATTATATAATAATGACCTTGGGAACTAATCTAAAGAATATAATAAAATTAAAAGAAGTGAATGCGAACAGGACTATATCTAATGACCTGTATGAAACAGCAGAAGTATTTGGCATAGAAGTGGCTAGAAAATTAATTATAGATGAGATTAATAAAGTTATAGATACACAGGGGCTTGATATCAACATCAGGCATTTATTGCTTGTTGCAGACGCAATGACAAACACAGGAGAGATAAAAGGAATTACTAGAATGGGTATTATTGCTCAAAAATCATCTATACTTGCCAGAGCAACATTTGAAACTCCAATTAAACAGTTTGTCAATGCGACTATCAAAGGGTCTAAAGACAATTTAACAAGTGTAATTGAAAATATTATCTTAAATCAGCCGGTTCCAATAGGTACTGGCCTTCCTGGTCTTCTAGTTAAAGTTACAGGGCCTCTTGTCAAAAAAGAATCAGAAAAAACTACAGCCAAAACAAAAATTGTAGAAGAGGCCAATAACTAAGAATATAAATAAATTTTTAAGCATAATTTACATAAGAATATATTCTTAAAAAAAGAGGCAAAAGAAAAAAGCAGAGAGAGCATAATGATAAAAACAATAAGTATGCAGGATATAAGGTATCTTAATTTATTCAATAAGATTACAAATATTAATACAAGGTATTTTTTTAAGTATAACGAAATGTTAGTTTTTGCTGTTCCAAAAAACCTTGTTAAAAAAGCTCTTGGAAAGGACGCTGAGAACATAAGAGAAATAGGCAAAACACTAAGAAAAAAAATAAGAATAGTTCCAATTCCAGAAGGAACTGAAGATGCAAAAGATTTTTTTGGGAAGATTGTAGATCCAACCTCTTTTAAGGATCTTGAGGTAAAGAATGATGAGATAATAATCACTGCAGGGAATATGAACAAAGCTGCCCTTATCGGCAGAAACAAAAGAAGGCTTATAGAACTGCAAAAGATTTCCAAGGATTTTTTCGAAAGAGATTTGAGGATTGTTTGATTGAATAAAAATTATACAGAAATAATTTTAATTTTTTCTATTTCGTTTTTATTTATTTTTTCTTCTTTATTTCTCTTCAATAAAACCTAATCAAAAACTCCAGTTAATGTCCCAATACACTTATTTCGCAACCTTTAAAAACTAATTTCATTAAGAATAATTATCTAAGTAAATAGATTTATACTTGTTATAAACAAGAGGATAATATTATGGGATTAAAAAGCGCTATGAAAAAAGTGAAAGACAGAAAAAAATTTAGATGGAAAGAGAGAAAATATAAAGTCAGGACTCTCAATCTTTATACTAAATCAGATCCGCTTGGAGGAGCTAACCAGGCAAAAGGGATAGTTCTTAAAAAAGTTCAAAAAGAAGCTAAACAGCCAAACTCTGCTATGAGAAAATGCTGCAAAGTTCAGCTTAAAAAAACAGGCAAGCAGATAACAGCTTTTATTCCTGGGAATCTTGCACAAAGATTTATAGATGAACACGATGAGGTTATGATTCAAAGAATCGGTGGAAATATGGGCCGTTCAAAAGGAGATATTCCAGGGGTTAGATTTGAGGTAATTAAAGTAAATGACCAGCCTTTGCAAAGGCTAGTCGAAGGCAAAATAGAAAAGGGTAGAAGATAATGACAGAAACAAAAAACCAGCAGAATCAACAGAAGATACTTGTTCCAAAATTTAAAATTTTTGATCTTTATGATATTACAGGAGTTGAAATAAAAGATGAGGGGCTCAAAAATGTTATTAATTTAGAGCCTAAACTTATTCTAAAAAGCCAGGGAAGGAATGTTGTAAAGGCCGGGCAGACTAAGGTTAATATTGTCGAGAGGTTGGCGAACAGAATTGCTGTTGCTGGGCATAGAGGAAAAAAACATAGAGTAATATTAGGCCATTCTACAGGCAAATATTCAAAAAATATGAAAATCGTTTTAGATGCATTCAAAATTATAGAAAAAAGAACAAATCAAAATCCCGTGCAAGTGCTTGTTAAATCTATTGAAAAAGCTGCCCCGCATGATGAGGTAACTGCTATAGAATATGGTGGGGCTAGATATCCTCAGGCAGTTGATATTTCTCCATTAAGGCGTGTAAATATAACTATCAAACACCTTGTCCATGGAGCTTCTGATAAGGCATTTAATAAAAAGAAAACTTTAGTTCAGGGGCTTTCAGAGGAAATAATGCTTGCAGCAGAAGAAAACGGAGAAAGCTTCGCAATGAGAAAGAAAAAAGAAGCTGAATCACAGGCCGACGCTGCTAGATAAAAATTTACATTTATAGCCAACGACATTAATATTTCCAAGTTTTGCCGTTGGCTTACATCAAGAACCATCTAATGGATTACTGGTTCTTGAGCGCGCTCAAGAATCGGAGATTCTTGACATTAGGGAAAGGCTTATGTCTTTTACTATATTTTACTTCATTTTTATATCTCTAAATATATTATAAATAAGCGATAAGTATAAAAATAATTATTTTATATAATTTTATGGAAATGGATCAAGAAAAGGCAAAAGAGGAGAATACAGATAATCGTCAAAGAAATTTATTAATTGGAGTTCTGATATTCATTGCGCTGATAATTCTTGGAGTATTATTGTTAAAATATAAACTGGAAGGGACAGAATCTCTTGTAGGAAAAGTGATAGATAATCCAGAAGCGGCTGAAAATAGAAAGATAGTGAATATATCTGAAGAAGATTTTAATTATATTGGGCTATATACTCTGGAAAATGAAGTAATTAATACTTTCTGCGGCGAGATAAAAGCAGGAGATTGTAAGGCTGTATCAGATTATTATAATAAAAATCTTCTTTCAGAATGCAGTAAATATGGGTATGAGTTTAAATTTAATTTAGCAACTCTTCCTGAGGAAATAAAGGAATCCAATTACTCAATATTAAATTGCGATGTTTATGATGATGAAAAGGCAATTTTAGAAAAAACTAGCTTTATGGGGTCAGGCTATATGAAGAGATTAAATATCCCAATTGATGTCTCAAAAACAAGCAAGATTAAAATTTGCTGCCAGGCAGATAGTGCAGAAGTAACTTCTAATAGTGTCTGTTTGAATACTATAACTGTTAATGAATGCAAATAATAATTTATTCTTCTGATTAATCAATAAAATATTAAATTAAATCATCATAATTATAATTAATAAAAATCTTTATAAACACAAATAATTTTTCTTAATACATGAAAACAAAAAGAGTTATTATAGGAATAATTGGTTTGCTTATATTATTGCCGGCTATACAGATAATCAGCGCGGTTCAAACAAATATAACTGTTAAAACACTCCCTATCCATGAAGTCCAGCTAACAACATATGATTCAGCTAAAGCCGACTTTTCCAAATTTGAAGGATTTAGGGGTTATACATTTAGCGATGGTAAAATTAAATTTGTATCCGAGGCTGATAAACCATTTAATATAGTAATATATATAAAAAATATAGAGCATCAGACTGTAACATCAGAAACATTTGAAGAAGAATTCACTCCAGGAGAGCCGATTTGGATAGAATTATATACAAATGGCTCTAATGTAGAGGTTGGTGAAGATGCTCTTGCTCTTATTAATGAAAACAACACAGAAGATATAAATATCAGCTCTGTTGTATCCAATGATATAAATAATAGTATTGAAAGCAACAATACAAATGAAACAACTGCAAATTCAACGGTTAATTCAACAGAAACCGAAATTGCTTCAGAATCCAAAATAAGATTTACAATCTTTGAAGAGGATGGGACTGTTAAAAAAGTTGTATATTATTCACTTGGAGTTTTATTAATAGCAATAATAATTTTTGTTGTTTTAAGAGTCATTAAAAGATCAAAAATGGAAGAGGAAAATGGGCCTAAAGATATACATGTAAGAAAATTAAGTGAGGTTATTGCTGAAAGAAAATTGAGTGAAGAGAAGAACATAGAATTAAAAAGAGCTGAAAAAAGGCTTCAAGAAATAGAGGGAAAAATCGAACAGATTAAAAATAAAGAGAAAATTGATGATATTAAAAAAGGGATAATAGAAAAAGAAAAAGAATTAGTTGAGTTGAGAAAAAAGCAGAAAGAAATTGAAAGAGGAAGGCTATAGGCTTCCAATAAATTTATATAATTATAAGATAAATTAAAAATATGAATTATAAGTTTTTTTTAAGTTTAACATTTATTATTTTTGTAGGATTCTTATTAATCTTTTACTGGTTTTTTCCATTAAACACAATAGAATTTGGAGAATTTAATATCTCACCAAAAAATTACAATTTTAGCGAAGGAGTTAATGATAACCTAAAAATGCAGTTTTATCCAAATATGAGATATCAGGATAAAGACATATTGTATAATATAGATTCATCCTGCAATTTACAGAAAAAAAATGATATGGTCAGGGCATTTGAGACATTATCTAATATAACCATATTAAAATTTTATCCAACAGAAATAGATGAAGAAATAATGGTTACTTGTGATGAAAAGACTAAAATTGAAGGAGAATTGTTCGTTGCTGGAGAAGGCGGCCCCACAAACGCTTCGAAAATTGGAGAGAAATATATAATATTCAAGGGAAAAATACTATTAATAAAAAAATCAGAATGTGAAAGGCCTAACATAGCCATCCATGAATTGCTGCACGCGCTTGGTTTTGATCATTCTTCAAATAAAAATAATATAATGTATAATATAACAAAGTGCAGCCAAACAATCGGGGATGATATCCCCAAGCTGATTAATGAGATTTATTCAGAGCAGCCGCTTCCAGATTTAAGCTTTGAGAATGTATCAGCAACAATTAAAGGAAGATATCTAAATACAGAAATAATAATAAGGAACATAGGGCTTAAAGATTCTCCAAAATTCAAAATAATTATTTATACAGATGGAAAAGATATTAAAGAATTTGAAATAGATTCGTTAAATATTGGATATGGAACAACAATTAGCATTCAGAATCTTTTTATATCTCAAATAAGCACAGAAAAACTTGAATATGAAATAAAAGCGGATTTTCAAGAGTTTGACAAAGAAAATAATAGAATAGCCTTAGAAATTAAAAAATAAAAAAGAAAATAGATTAAAGACCTGATAATTAATCAAGCTCCAGATCATCTATCTCATCGTCCATGAATTCATTTTCATCTGGAATCAGGTCCATTTCTTCATCATCCCTGAATTCTTTGACCATCTCTATATCTCCTCTCTTTTGTTAATCTTTTATAATATATTTACTTTTTAAATATTTCTATCGACGCGGCTCTATATATTAACAAGAGTGGAGAAAGATGATAATAAAATCCCCCCGCGCAGATTCGAACCGCGGATCTCCCGGTTACTGTTATCATTTCCTGACTTATCCGGCTTCATAGGCATCATCCAATTATGACTCTCCACCTTAGTAAATAACTACAGCCAGGCGCTCTAACCACTGAGCTACGGGGGGTGAGATAAGAAACCATATTGAATTTTTAAAGTTAACTTTATGGATAATTTCTTTAATTAAATCATATTTCCAGTAACTATCTTGCTTAAAAAAATTCTTATTTTAATCCAAGCAAAATCTCCTGCAGGTGCTTAGGATCTTTTGCGACAGAAAATCTTTTTTCATTTTCATCAAAACCCCACCCATAAGCAACACCAACAAATTCTACTTCTGCTTCAACAGCTGCAGAATAATCTCCTTCAGTATCTCCTATTAAAATAAATTTATTATCTGACGAAAAAAAAGGAGCCGTTTTCAGATATTTAAGAGTTTCTCCTTTATTACAGTTTATTAAATCTTCTCTTCCATAAACAAAAGTTAAAAAGCGCTCCACTCCATTGTTCAATAAGGGATGTTTAATATTTTTGGTGTAATTTGCAGAAATAATACCCTGTAAAAAACCTTTTTGAAAAAGGGTGCTAAGGGTTTCTTTAATATCAGGAAATAAACTAAACTTATATCTTTCATTTTTATGAAACTCTTCTTTATAGATATTATCAATTTCTTTGACAACTTTCTCCTGGAAACCAGCTTCTCTTATAAACTCATGCATAGAAGATTTAGTAGTTTTTTTGCAGGCTTCATAATCATTAGGATTTGGAAGATTTAGGCCCATATCAAAAAGTTTATTCATATCATGCAAAAAGATAATATGTGCAGAAAGTGAATCTCCAAGAACACCATCAAAATCATAAAAACAGCATTTTTTAAAAGCCATAAAAAAAACTTCAGATTGAGATATATAAAGATAATTGCTGTTTAATATATAATAAATTAAGGCTTTAATCAATAATCTTTTTCTTTATCTTTTTGTTCTGCTACAAAAAAGGCCATATTTGATTTAGATTCTTTGATTTTACCCTGTCTTTCATAAACAGCACTTGCAGTAGGCAGTGCAAATCTGCCAAATACACCAACCTTAGAATAAATAATATAAGATAACATTCTAATTTCTCCTGCTTCCAACTTTTCAAAAGACCACTCTATTCTTCTGTTTTTTTCATCAATTCTTGACGGCTTATCTACTCCGAACCTCTCGTAAATCTTGACAAGTAAAGGAAGTTTGTCTATAACATTAATTCTCTCAACATAATTATTGGCCTGTACAATAATAGATACTTTCAAAGCAAATTCCCCTCCTTTTATGCTGACGAAATTTACCTTTTTCTTTAATTTAACATCTTCTGCAGTGTATTTTTTAGCAAAAACAATTATTACTAACATAAATATAACTATCAAAAAAGGAATTAGCCAGTTGGTCTTAACAGTGACCATTAAACTTTCGCTTGGCTTAATATTTTTTACCCAAGTATAATAAACACTTAAATCACTTCTCTCTACAACATCTGGCTCTGGCTCAAATGAGGTAAATAACCTTGATATAATGTTTTTCTTAACGACAATCTCAATATTAGTCAAGGTATTTCCTTGATTCTTCTTTTCAATCAACTTAGTGCTTACAATAAGGCCATAGTCTGTCTCAACAGTCTCTAAAATATCTTTTTCTACAAAGTTTATAATTCCTTCTACAGAAGCTTCTTGGTCATCAGCATTTATTTCTGCGTTTAGAGTATAGAAGCCTGCGACTAACTCTTTAAAATCAGCTTTGTTTAAATCTACACTAAATTCTTTTTTTCCATAAGGGCCTAAAGGAAAATTTTTTTCAAAGTCAAAAAATTTGGAATGGAACCTAACATTTAAATTTTCAAAATTGAAATTTCTTTTGTTATAAATATATACAGTGATTGAATTTGATTCAGGATTTAATTCGCTAGAACCAATTTCAAATGCATCTTTCAGTTCAATAACATTCATAGTCAAAGGCAAATCTATTTCAGAGCCGTCGCTTGCCTGTATAACAGATCTGACTGTATAATATCCCCTTTGCTTAACATTGCCTATAGGAGAAAGCTCTAAAGAGATATCTTTAGTTTCTCCAGAACCTAAATAAAAATCAGACGGATTAATATAAAATCCAACTAGATTATAAATCTTAAAATTATCTCCATTATCAGGATTAGTTATTTCAAAATCAAATTTTGCAGGATTTTCTAAGCCTATAATTAAGACTTCATCACTGCTCTTTTTTTCAATACCGAGATTAATAGCAGAGATTATTGGAAGTATTACAAAAAGCGCAAAAATCAAAATTAAACTCCTTTTCATTATAAAATCAGAAATATTTTATATATAAGGATTTCGGTTGTTCAATTTAAAGAAATTTTGTATAAAGGGCTATTGCCTTTTTCCCTCTAAATCTAAATAAGCCTTTGCCTGTGATAAAAATTCATTGCAATCACCGACAATTTTCCCTTCAAACTCTTCAATTCTCGAGGCTATAATCCACTTCTCATATACCCCCCTCAAAAATTTTAGGACAGGCGTCTCCTCAAATTTACTTTCATAATCTTTTACAAGAATCCCTTTAACAGAAATTTTGACGCTGCCTTCATTTGTAGTTATTTTTCTTCCTTCTTTATTTATCTCAACAACCTTAAGGCCTCCAACTTCTAATTTAATTTTTGCATCAAACCTGAAATAATCAGTCAGCTTTCTTTTCCCATCCCATTCCACAACTATATCTTTAGAGTTGCCCTTTAACTTCTCAGTATATTTTCCTTCAGAAACAGACATTCCAGCCTCTTCACTCAGCCATTCGTAGCAAAAATTATAAAAATCACTAAAAGAAAAAATTCCAGAATATTTGATACTGCTTGAAAATACATCATATTTTTCGGCCATTATAATTCTCCTCTTGTTTATCTCAAATGAAGTTTATTTAAATATTTAACTACATAGAATTCCTGCAATCTTCACAGATTAATAATCCATCAATCCAATATAACTCCCCTGAATTCCCACACTCTCCGCAAATGCCTTCGCTGACCAGATTCATAGACATTGCTTTTTTAAATCTCTTTAGCTTTTCTGTTTCTTCTCGGATTTGCTCAAATTCCTCTAATTCTGGGTATAATTCAGGATTAAAGCTTAATATATCCTTCCTTGTAATAACTCCAACCAGCTTGCCCTTGTCAATAACAGGCAGCCTGTCAAATTTCAGCTTTTTCATTTTTTCCATTGCTTCTTTTAATGTTGCAAACGGCTTAATTGTGGCTATTTTTTTTATAGAAATATCAATAGCCCTGATTTTAGACAGATTTAATTTCGGTTTCTTAATAATTGCCCAAAGAATATCTTTTTCAGAGATAAATCCAATTAATTTTTTATTACTAACAAGAAGAATGCTTCCAACTCTTTTTCTTACCATTATCTTAGCACAATCCAACAAATTCGTGCCTAAATCCGCTGTGATAGGCTCTTGTGTCATAATATCTGAAACTAAGATCATTTTCATGTTTTTACTATCCTTAACTTATATATAAACATTATCTGGAACTAAAAAGTTGCTTTTAATCATAATAATGTTTAAATAAATAGGTTTTAGAATATTATCATGGCTGAAAAACCCCTAATTCTGTTCCCAGAAGATATACAAAGAATAATGGGAAAAGACGCGCAGAGAAATAATATTTTAGCTGCTAAAACTATTGCAGAGATTATAAAGACAACACTTGGCCCAAAGGGAATGGATAAAATGCTTGTTTCTCCAACAAATGAAATAATTGTTACAAACGACGGAGTCACAATTTTAGAGGAAATGCAGATAGAGCATCCTGCGGCAAAAATGATGGTTGATATAGCAAAGACACAGGAAACAGAGGTTGGTGATGGAACAACTACTGCTGTGATGCTTGCTGGAAAACTATTAGAAAATGCAGAGAAATTACTTGATAAAAAAATACACCCAACAGTTATTACAAGAGGGTATAAAATAGCTGCAGATAAATGCCAAGAAATCCTTAAAGAAATTGCACTTAGAATTTCCCAAGATGATGAAGAAGTGCTAAAACAAATAGCAATGACAGCAATGACAGGCAAAAGCGCAGAATCAGACAAAGAAAAATTTGCAGGTATAATTGTCAGGGCTGTAAAGCAGGTTCAAGAAGGAGAAAAAATAAATTTAGAGAACATTAAAATAGAAAAGCTGAAGGGGGAAGGGGTAAAAGACACGGAGTTAGTAACAGGGATTGTCCTTGATAAAGAGAAGATATCAGAAGATATGCCATCAAAAATAGAAGAAGCAAAAATAACACTGATTGATTTTCCAATAGAAGTTAAAAATCCAGAGATAAGTACAAAAATTTCAATATCCAGCCCAGAGCAGCTGCAGAGCTTTCTGACCAGGGAGGAACAGGCAATAAAAGAAATGGTTAATAAATTAAAAATGTCAGGGGCAAATGTAATTTTCTGCCAAAAAGGAGTTGATGATCTTGCCAAGTACCTTTTGGCAAAAGAAGGGATATATGTATGTATGAGAGTTGCGAAAAGCGACATAGAAAAATTATCAAAAGCAACAGGCGCTAAGATTATTAGTGATCTAAATGAGTTAACTCCGTTTGAAGTTGGCTATGCCATGACAGTTGAAGAAATAAAGCACGGCGGCAGCACTCTAACGTACATAAAAGGATGCAAAAACCCCAAAGCAGTTACTATTTTAATTCATGGCGGATCAGAGCATGTTATAGATGAAATAGAAAGGGCTATGAAAGACGGCCTAGGGGATATTATATCTTCTATAAAGTCAGGATTAGTGGTTCCTGGAGGAGGAGCTGTTGAAATTGAGCTTGCAAGAAGATTAAGGCAATTCGGCCAGTCGCTGAATGGAAGAGAGCAGCTTGCAGTAGAAGAATTCGCTTCTGCCTTGGAATATATTCCTATAACACTGGCAGAAAATGCAGGAATGGACCCAATTGATATTTTAACAGAGCTGAAAGCAAGGCATGATGCAGGAGAAAAAAACGTAGGGCTTAATCTGCTTACAAATAAAATAGAAGATGTTGCAGAAGCGAGAGTTATTGAGCCGTGCCAAATTAAAAGCCAGGCAATAAGCTCTGCCAGCGAAGTTGCAATAATGATTCTAAGAATAGATGATGTAATAGCATCATCAGGGCCTAAAAGGCCAAAAGAAAGAATGAATTATTCAGGAAATATGCCGTCATATATGGGCGGGATGGAATAAGGTTTAATCTCCAATTGTTCGAATGTGGTATGGCGCGGATTTTAGAAAATTTTATATAGGTATTAATCATCTATTATTTATGGAACAGCAAAATATAGACACTAGATTAGATAGGATTGAAAAAACCCTAAAATACATACAAGAAAATATGGTAGATGTAGATGTTATTATAACTGAAGAAGAAAGAAGGATGCTTGATGATAGTGTGGAAAACGAAAAATCAGGAAATTTAATTTCTTTAGAGGAAATTAAAAATGTTCGAAATAAAGCTAGATAAACAGCCAGAACATTTTCTTTCCAAATGCGAAAATAAAGTTTTTGAGAGAATCTCAGAAAAGCTTGAAATCTTAAAACAAAATCCAGTTCCACATGACGCTAAAAGAGTTTTAGGTTATGAACTGCCAACTTTTAGGATTAGAATAGGAAAGCATCGAGCGCTTTATCGTGTGAATTATGAAGAAAAAAGAATTATTGTTGTAAAGATTGACAAAAGAGACAAAGTTTATGATTAGTTTGTTTGGGATTGATATAAACTAAAAAGTAGTAACATAATAGAAAGATTTAAATAATAAAGGATTTTATATAACTTATGGTAAAATATATATTTGAAATAAATCAAGATATACAGTTCAAATCTTACGATAGGCTTATTGGACAAATTAAGGAAATGACATCCTCCGCACACTAAAGTGTGCGGTTTCCAATGGATGAGCTTTAAACAAATTTAGTTTTGTGATGAACTGATTGATTTCTCACATAATCTTTAACGGCGTCAAGCT
>Ga0209542_10001949_pt1 | contig 47387 bp, 43 predicted proteins | sample RifCSPhighO2_01_FD_184028 | JGI IMG/M metagenome (GOLD analysis project Ga0209542, IMG submission 184028) | Soil microbial communities from Rifle, Colorado - Rifle CSP2_plank highO2_0.1 (SPAdes) (version 2) | ecosystem: Environmental > Terrestrial > Deep subsurface > Rock core/Sediment ...
GGTAATTCTTGGATCATCAGACCACAAAATTCTTATATCAGGAATTTCCATTTTAATCATTGCAACTCTATCTATCCCAAAAGTTCCCGCCCATCCATTATAAATTTCCGGATCAAGTCCAAAATTTTTCAAACAATTAGGGTGAACAAGCCCAGCGCCAGTAATTTCAATCCAATTACCTTGCCAATTAATTTCAACTTGAGTTGATGGATCTGTAAAAGGAAAAGTATCAACTAAAAATCTGAATTCGATATCGCCAAAAATTGTTTTTACTGCATCAGTCTGCACATCTTGTAATTCTTTAAGGGTAATAATTTTTTTATCTTTTTTGCACACGTACAAAAAATCTGTTTGATGAAAAGCCGGAAAATGTTTCTTGTCAATTTCATCTTTTCTAAAAACTATTCCTGACGATAACGACCCAATTTCGCCATTGTTTTTTAATCTTTCAAGAACCTCTTTATCTTTAAAATAATAAGGCCACATTACGGTCATTTGGGTTCTTAAAATGTGTGACTCGTCTAAATAATATGTATCTGACTCTCTTCTACTTGGGTGGTCTTTTGACGTGTTTAATAAATCAAAATTATCTTCTACTGTTACGATTTTGGGAATTTCAACTACGTCAAAATTAGCAAACCTAGGAAGATCTATTATTTTATCGTTTATAATTTTAACAGGAGAGTTTTCTCTTTTGGTTAAATCTGGCAATTCTAATAGCCTTTTTATCCTTTCTGTCTTAACCTCTTTTCTTTTTTTTAAATCTTCAATTAAGATTTTCTCTTTTTGATTATCTATAACAATTTCTCTATGCATATTCTTTAATTATACCTCTATTTTAGCTTAAAAACAAGACCATAAAATGCCCTATTTATTCAACAAGTAGTAACGCAAGCATTACTAAAACTCCTAAAATTATAGATACAATTTGAATTATAGAATTTTTTATCTCTTTGTTTTTGTGAAGCTCAGGGATTAAATCGGCGACAGCAATATAAATAAACCCTCCGGCGGTAACGGGTAAAATCCATAAAATAAAGTCCTCTCCAGCTGACCCCAATATCCAAGCAACAACAACTCCTAACACTGCAAAAAGAGCAGAAACAAAATTAAGCCATAACGCTCTTTTTTTAGAAAACCCTGCATGGATAAGAACCATAAAATCCCCAATTTCTTGCGGAATTTCGTGTAGAATAACAGCTAAAGTAGTAGCAATACCAACTGGGATACTAACTATAAAACTAGCTCCAATTAACATTCCATCTATAACATTATGAACTCCATCGGAAAATAAAATTAAATTACCAACTGGATGATTATGAGGTTCAGCTTCATCTTCACCGTGATGATGCCAATGCAAAAATTTCTCTAAAATAAAAAAAATCATAATACCTAAAATAACTAACAAACCAGTAGTAGTGGTAGTTAAAGAACCTTCTAATGATTCGGGAATCAAATGGATAAAAGCGTCTCCTAAAAGTGAACCGATAGCCAAACTCACAAAAATAAAAATATATTTTTTTAAAACACTTTCTTTCATAGAAAGTGCTATTAATGAAACAAGAGAAATCAAACTTACTATTAGCACACTTATAAACCCTAAAATGTAATTTATTATCATATTAATTAAATGTTAATTTTTTTATTTTTGCTCTTTCTTCAACTTTTTTGATAGCAATTTTAAAAGCCACAGCGCGCGGATTTTTATTTAGCCTTAAACTTTCCTTAATAACCTTATCTGTTATTTTAGTTATTTTTCTTTCAACAAGATCAAACATTTTCTTTGGATTATATCCGCGATATTCAGCATAAGAAGAAATCACACCCCCTGAATTAGCCACAAAATCTGGTACAATAATTATTCCCTTTTTAAAAAGTTCATCTTCAATTTTCTCACTCATCGGGATATTACCAGCCTCCACAATTACTTTGGCTTTGATACTATTTTTATTAGAATCATTAATAACATCAGTTACTGAAGCAGGAATTAAAATATCAACTGGAATTTTCCAAAAATCTTTTTCAGCTATTTTATATTTTTTTAAAGTACTACTAATCGGTTTTCGGCTTTTAATTAAATTATTTATTAACTTTTTATCAAACCCATTCTTTGAATAGATAGATGAACTGGCATCAGCTATTGCCACAATATTAACTCCCATACTTTTCAAAAATTTATAGGTAAAAGTTCCAACATTACCAAATCCATGAATTGCTACCGTTGCCCCTTTTAATTCAATACCAGCACAAGCTAAAGCCACTTTTGTTGCTTGAGCCACCCCAAAACCAGTACTTCCAAACTCATGAGGAATACCACATTTTTCACCTTTTTTGCCAAAAACAGACATACAATAATTGGCTGGCTTACCAGTTGCCGCACGCCAATTATTTACCGCCTCAACAAACCATTGCATTTCTTTTTCTCCAGTATTTACATCGGGTCCAGCTATATATTTTTTAATTAAAAAAAGTTTTATGGTACGAGCAAAGCTTTGAATAAAAATTTTCTTTTTTTCATCAGTTCCACCAGTCCAAATAATACCAGCTTTTGCCCCTCCAAAAGGAATATCTGCTAAAGAATTTTTCCAGGTCATAGTATAAGCAAGACGCCGAACCTCTTCTTCTGTAACATTAGAAGTCATCCGAATACCACCTTTTCCGGGCCCTAAAGCAGTATTATGTATAACCAAAAAACCCTCCATTCCAATTGAAACATCTTTAACTTTTAAAATATATTCTGGACCAAATTTATCTTCTACTTTTTCCATATCAAATAATTTTATCCTTTAAAACTTTATAAGTCAAAAAAAATAACCCAAAATTATTATTTGGGTTATTTTTTAATTAAAACTTAGGATATTTGCGTTTCTACTGGAAAGTATTTTCCATCAGAACTTCTTTGGAAATACTTTTTATTATTTAAATTTATAAGAACAGTATTTTTAGCAACTAATCTTTGAGACAAAACTTCTTTAACAATATCATCTTGCAAAACTAAATGCTGTTTTTCTTTTAATATTTTATGAATGACATCCTTAATTGTTCCGGGAAAATAACCCCATTCAGCCAAGGCATAAGTGCCTCTGCCAACCAATACAAATCTTTTGTCCTTAATTAATTCATTGTGAACTGTTTGAACATGAGCCTTCTGAGATGGCAAATTATATTCAAGCTCATCTATCAACTGGGCAATTCTTCTAAAGTGAAGAGGTTTTTGCTCTTTTTTAAACACCAAAAAAGATTTGTCCTTAACTCCCCTTGGTCTTACTTCTGGCCAATTAACTAATCCAAAATTACCTTCTTTATTTTTTTGTATAATCTTGGAAATTTCAAGATAAGATTCTAGAGCATCTTCATTCAAGTTATTTTTTGAGGCAAAATTGGCAACTAATTCATCTTTAGTCAACACCTTACCATAATCCCCAATATCTGAAACCAAAGCATTTAATTTATCTTTAATCGATTTACCAGAATCATTTGAGGTAGACCAAAAATAGTGATAATCTTTTTTACCGCAAACTTTAGAAAACCTATCTTTTCCAATAGTAAGTAAAAATAAAATATAAGACTTATTTTTTTCTCCACCCAAATCAGATAAAGCAATATCTTCTTTTTTAAAACCACCTCTTTTTTCAAAATATGAATGAAGATTTTCAAAAGCCTTTTCTAGTGCTTCTTTATTATTCTTTTTAACAAAATTAAAACCAACCTCCTCTATTTGGCGGACCCTTTCTCTAGTAATTCCAGATTTTTTACCAATAGAATCCAAAGTTTCTGGATTACCTGACTTTACTCCAAAACGTCTGTCAAAAATATCCTTAGTTCTTGGAGAAAGACCTTTGGTAAACTTTGCATACATTTGAGAATAGTTATTTTTTTCCATTTTATTACTGGTGATAACTTACCCATTTTTTATTCAAAATGAAAGTTATCCACCCTATTCTTTAATAATAGCAAATTTAATTATATATGTCAAGGGCAAAGAATTAACTACTCCTGTTGAACCTTTTTTCACTCCATTTTTTCCAAGTAACAAGCAGGGGGCCAGCCCCCACACCAATCCCAGCTATGATATTGGTTTTACTTCTGTAAAGAGCGAAGCGGCTACGCCTGTCGTTAGTTTTATTACAAAGTTAATCAGGAAGATTGGTGTTATGGTTACTGTTACAAACTATTTCAATTCTTGAACCTTCTCTCACTAAATGATTTCCAAGTAACAAGCAGGGGGCCAGCAATAAAAATAGAAGAATAAGCACCCGAGGTAATACCAATAATTAAAGCCAATGAGAAATATTTAAGAGTTTGACCTCCAAAAAAGAATATAGTCAACATTACAAACAAAGTAGTTAGGGTAGTATTAATAGATCTGCCCAATGTTTGATTCAAGCTTAAATCAACAGTTTCATTAAATAACTCGCCTCCCATTTTTCCAATATTTTCTCTTATCCTATCAAAGATAACTATAGTGTCATGTACAGAAAAACCAATAACGGTAAGCAGGGCGGCTACTATAGGAATAGTAATTTCAACATTATAAAATCTTCCCAAAACAGAAAATACTCCCAAGGGTATTAAAATATCGTGGAAAAGTGCAATTAAAGAAGTAATACCATATTTCCATGAAGAAACTGGTTTAGAAACTTTTCTAAAGACAAAAGTAATGTATAAAGTAATGGCAAATAAAACCAAAAATACTGATAAAGTAGTTTTATTTTTTAACTCCTCTCCTATTGAAGGACCAATAAACTGAAAGTTTTTTTCTTCAAGCTCAGATAAAATTGATAGTTCGCTGACAAGTTTTTCGTGGACTATTTCATCAATTCCTTTAAATTTTAGTATCATTCCCTTGCTACCTATTGGCTGGATTACAACCTCATTTAAGCCAAAACTTTGAAATTGTTCTCTGATTTGTTCGTTATTTGGCCTTTCTCCTATAAATTCAATTTCCATGGTACTGCCACCAGTAAATTCAATCCCAAAATTTAGACCAAAAACAATCAAAGAAACTATTGAAGCAATAATTAGAATTCCAGAAAAAATGTAGTAAATTGTTGAATATTTTGTAAAATTAAACATGAATTTTTCCTACGAATTACTAATTTTTTCGAATTACGAATAACGAAACTTTTTTATTCATATTCGTAATTCGGTGATATTCGTAATTCGTAAGGTTATAGTAGCCATTTAAATTTTCCTGTCCAATTACCAATAAATACCGTCAGTAAAACTTTGGTTACAAAAATTGCCGAAAACAAACTAACAAAAATACCCAAAGCCAAGGTTAAGGCAAAACCCTTAATAAAAGATGTTGAAAATATAAATAAAATTGCACAAACAATCAAAGAGTTAAAATTACTATCTCTGATTGAAAGCCAAGCCCTATCAAAACCTTCTTGAATTGAAAGAGACAAACTCTTGCCCTGCTTAATTTCTTCTTTCATTCTGGCAAAAATTAGAATATTAGCATCTACTGCCATACCAATAGATAAAATAAACCCGCCAATACCCGCTAAGGTTAAAGTTACAGGTATTAGCTTAAACAAAAATAAAGTTAAAATAACATAAAAAACTAAAGCAACTGATGCTAAAAGTCCTGGTAATCTATAAAATACAATCATAAAAATAATAACTGCCAAAAAACCATAAATTCCTGCCCATAAGGATTTCTGTAAAGAAACAACTCCTAAGGTTGGCCCAATAGTTTCTTGTGAAATAGGACTACCAATTTTAACTGGTAAGGCACCAGAATTTAGACGACGAACAATATCATTAGCTGTTTGAATGCTCATACCACCAGTAATGACCGCACTACCACCTGTAATTTTGTCTTGTATAATTGGAGCGTATAGATCTGATTTATCAATCTTTCCATCTTGAGTTGTGTCAATAATAGAGACTCCATCTAAAAATATGGCTAACGGCTTTTGAATGTTTTTTTCAGTAATATCAGCAAATAACTTTTCTCCTTCACTATTAAAAACAAGTTCAATTTGAGGTTTATAAGTTGTTTGGTCAAAAATAACATTAGCTTTTGACAAATATTTTCCAGTCAGTTCGGTCGGTTTAAAATATGGATGTTCTAAAGCTAATTGCCAATTATCTACTTTTGTTATATCTTCCCCCTTTTCTTGAACTGTCTGAACTTCAACTATTTTATCTATAATCCTTTGAGATTCAGCTTCATCGCGAGACTCTAAAAATTCTAAGTAGGGCGTCTGTCCTATCATTTCTATAGCCGATCTCACATCATCAACACCGGGCAATTCAACAACCAATCGATTATCACCTTGAATTTGGACAATCGGCTCTGATACACCAAATAAATTAACTCTCCTTTCAATAACATCTCTTAAACCTTCCATAGCTGCAGATTCATCTGAAACTGTACTTAAATCAGCCTCATAAGTTAAACTAACCCCGCCCTGCAAATCAAGACCAAATACATAAGACTTGCTCCAAAAGTGAGGTAATTGCCAAGAAAATTTACTATTTAAAAAATCTACTCCATTATTAAAATAATTTGGGTAAACAAAATTACCAGCCAAAACAGTGATTATTATAATGATAATTAGTGTAATATATTTGAAAGACATTTTTAAAAATTATTTTTAAAACGATTTTAATTCTAACATCATTTTTAAAAATATGCAATTATCCATATTAAAAATAAATTTTACAAATCATTACCAACTTATTTTACGGCTGTCCAACAGCCGTAAGTTTCACGGATGTTGGACAGCCGTAAGTTTCATCGGTAAGTTTTTTTAGTTAAAAAAATCCCGTTGTCAGTCGGGATTTCTAGCTCAATGTTAATTTGTCTAATAATTTACGCCTTGGTTTCGGCATATCATATAACATGAATTACCACTATTTTTAACTTCACTGATATTAAATAAAAGACCAGTGCTAGCAGTAATCAATTTAGCAATAGACTCAAAAGCTTGGGGGGTAATTTCATCAATTTTTACAGATTCCTTCTCATCTATTGAAAGAATATCCATACCCCTCATTACATATATCTCTTTTTTTGCCTTATTCCAAACAATACAATCACCAGCTTTTAAGTTAGTAGGCCTTCCATTCAATTGAAAACTCATTACAGTTCTCCTAATTGCAAAAGGTAATGTCAAAAAACTGATTTTGATTATAGAATATTAATAAAAATTAGTCAATGTTTTTTCTGGATTTTTATTCACCTATCATCATACACTCTGCTTCTAAGTCAATTCCATAAATTTTTTTAACTTTTTTCTTAATCAAATTAATCAAAGATAAAACATCGTGAGCTTTGGCTCCGCCCAAATTAACTATGTAATTTGAATGTTTTTTAGAAACTTGCGCCCCTCCAATTTTTTTACCTACTAAACCGGCTCCAATAATAAACCAAGCAGTAGGAATAATTGGAAAAGGATCTTGTTTTACCTTATTAATAAATTCTTTTTTAAATTTTTGAGAAACTTTTTTGAAATCAACATTTTTAAAAATACTACCAATATTAGGATATTCTAACGGATGTTTTTCTTTACGATAATTAATGTGTGATTTGGCAATTTTTTGTAAAACTTTTTTATCACCCTTTTTTAGTTTTAAAGATGCCGATAAAACAACTAAATCTTTTTCTTTGAAAATTGATGATCTATAAGAAAACCTACACTCCTTATTAGATAATTTAACCAGTTTAAAATTTTTATCTAGAGCTAAAACTTCAACTACTGAATCCTTAATTTCCCCGCCAAAAGCTCCCGCATTACCTCTTATTGCTCCGCCAAAAGTTCCCGGCAAACCCCCGGCCCACTCTAGACCGGCCAATGATTTTTTAATAGAAAAATCAACTACTTTCCCTAACACCATTCCAGCGGAAGCCTCAACAATATTGCCCGATTTTAAAATTACTTTAGCCTTATCCTGATTTTTTATAACTAAACCTTTGAGACCTTTATCTGATATTAAAAGATTACTGCCTCCCCCCAAAACAAAAACAGGTATTTTTAATTTTTTACCACTTTCTATGGCTTTTATTAAATCAGTTTTTTTATCAACACCTAAAAAATATTCGGCTGGTCCGCCGATTTTAAAAGTACTGTGATTTTTTAATAAAACATTCCTTTGGACATTAGGTAACTCTTTTTTTAGTGAATTAAAAATTTTATTCTTCATTTTAATAATTGATTTATTTTCGTCCTAGTTATTGGACCAACAAAACCAGTATTAAAAATTTTATATTTTTCCTGAAAGCGGATTACAGCTGATTTAGTGAAATTGCCAAAATAACCTGTTATAAGGGCTTCTGGATAAATATCTTGTCCTTCATTTTTTAAAAACTGCTGAAGACACATAACTTCATTATTTTTTGAAATCCCAAAATAAAGATCACTATTTAATTCATTACATAAATTATAATCTTTTTGTAAAGATGGATCATTAACTTTACCCTTAGACAATAGAATAGCATTAATCTGTCTTTTTAAAGAATCTATTTGAGCCAAAAGTTTTTGTATTAACAACTCGTCTTTTGACTCTTGTATATTTTCTCTTGTGATTGAAAGAGTAAAAGTATAAGGATAGGTTAATTCTAATCCATTAAATCCAGAAGTTTTTGTTTGTAGGGACGGCATAATAATTAGAGAATTGTACTTTAATCCAAAATCTTTAACATCAATTTCACCTTTCCTATTAGCATCAAGATTTAAAAAATTTATTGAAGGATTATTATTTTTATCAAAAATTATATAAGGAACCTGAAAATCTAAACCACTTAAACTGGAAAATTTTAGTTTCAAATCTCCATTACCTCCAATAATCTTTTGCCAATTACCTGACCAATTTTTTGTAACGTTTGAAATAGATAAAGAACTATTACCAACAAGTGGTAAAAAAATAAGTACTGGATTTATTTTTAAATTAGCAAGATTTTTATTTGAATAACAATATTTTAAATCTAAAGAACAATCATTAATTATTGTTGCTATTGTCCAATTAGTAAAAATTTGAGAAAAATCTTCTTTATATCCGTTTTTTGAAAGAATTTTATTTATACTTTCAATACCAATCAATTTAGATTTCAAAGAATCAGATAATATATTTATACCGTAATTATCCACTAAATAATGTGCAAATAAATTTGCAGTAGCATAGTCATATTTTGTATCTTGCCATTCAGTTAAAGAATCAGAAGGACTGACTAAAAAATCTTTTACTCTATTTTGAAGATTATTTCCTTCATAAAAATTATCATATCCTAAAATAGTTGAAGCATATTCAGCCCTAACTTCATTTAGCCAAACTTCCTCTTGAACACCATTAATTCTATCTTTTTGATTAAATGTTATAAGGTGAACAAATTCGTGAGCTAAAATAACTTTTAATTGAGGGTCATTTATTCTTGTAATCGGCAAATAAATCATTTCTCTTTCATTAGAATTAGGTAATTGTAATTTAATGTATTCGTCTGTGGAACGAAAATATCCATCAGAATTATTTTTAATTGCATGAAAAAAAATTGTAATTTTATTATCACCATCAACTCCTGGCTTCCATTCAGAACCGTAGACTGAGGTGAGAATAGGATAAATTTTACTACTAAATTCATTGGATAAATTTTCTAAATCAACCAAAATTTCATTTTGTTTATCTAAAACCTGACTATTCCACCAATTTTTTTCAACATAAAAATAAAGATTGGGTGTAGTTTTAATTAATACAGCTGAAACCTGAGACCTTTTAAACGAGTCGAAATTTTCATCTACATTAAAATTTACACTATCACCTAAACTGATAGCTTCAATATTTAAACCATAAAACAAAATAAAAAAAATACTTATAACAAAAAAAATATTTTTAATTTTTTCTTTAAACCTCATATTATTAAATTTATCTAATGTTATATAAGTAATGATTAGTTGGATGTAATTTAAATCCTGCTTTTTTATATAATTCATTAGCTGCTATTCTCTTAGGGTTTGATGTAAGTTCAATAGTGTCAATCCCCTCTTTTTTAGCCCAATCAATAAGTTCTAAAAGCATTTTTTTACCATATCCTTTACCCCGATGGGCATCATCCACAATCATATCCTCAACCACTGCTTGTTTTCTTAACATAGTTTGTCTCACAAAAATCCAACCCATTCCGATTAATTCATCCCCTTCATATATTTTAGAAATAAATCCGTTTAAAATTGCCTTATAAAGAGACTGTTCATTTACAGTAGCTGAAGAATCTAGCTGTTGAGTTAATTCTTTGACCAGATCTAAATCAAAAACAAAATCTTTTTGTAAATATTTTATAATTTCTTGATTACTATCAAAAGAAATTTCTTCGATATTAATACTCTTTAAATCAATGAATTGAAAATCTGAATTCTCTTCACTAAGCTTTATATCACTATTTATTTCTGCTAAAAAAATATGATTTAAAATAGGAAATTTTTCTTTTTTCCAATGAGCTATCCCAGATAATGCTTTAATGAATGTTAACTTAACATCAATGATATTTAATTCTTCTTTAATTTCTCTTTTTAAAGCCTCTTCTGGGGACTCAGCTTCTTGCATATAACCCCCAGGTAAGTCCCACATATTCTTAAACGGCTCTTCATTTCTTTTTAAAAATAAAACTTTATTACCTTGAATTACTATTGCGGTAACAGTAGCTTTTGGATTTTTAAAATTACATAATTCACAGTTCATTTTTTTGATAAATATTTTTTTAAAATAATATTTAATTATTTATATTGAACATTATTTTAAAAAATTATTTTTAATATAATAACACAAAAACAAAGACAAATAAATTTTTTAACTTATAATTAAATGATTGTAATATTTTTTATTTTCTAAATCTGGAAATTCCCCACTATTTATAGCATTTTTTATTTCAATGATTCCATCTTTAACTCTAATCTGAGAATTAAAATTTAAAACTTTTTTAATTTTATTAAAATCAACACGATAATTCCTTTTATCATTCATCTCTTTTATAGTTTTAATATGCACATCAGGAATAATCTCTTTAATTAATTGAGCTATATCAGAAATAATATAATTTTCATTACTGTCTCCCACATTAAATATTTGACCCGCCACTTTAGATAAAGGAGCTTTTAAAACTAACATAATAGATTGAGCTGCATCACTTACATGTACTAATGGCCTCCACTGGTCTCCTCCAAATATAACTATTTCTTTTTCTTTTACAGCTTTTTTCGTGAGAGTATTAACTACTAAATCAAATCTCATTCTAGGAGACAAACCGTAGACAGTTGAAAATCTTAAAATAGTTGGTTTAAAATTTTCATCAGCCAATTTGGATAATTCTCTTTCTGCATAAATTTTTGTTTCTCCGTAAAAATCAACTGGAAATAACTTAGAGTTTTCTTTGGCAATTGTATTTTCTTCGTTTTGTCCGTAAGTACTACAAGTAGAAATTTGAATAAACCTTTTAATTCCTAAGACTTTACAAAGTCTAGCCACATAAATTGCCCCTAAATAATTAGTTTGTAGCGCCACATCTTTTTGGCAAACACAAGCAGGTTCGCCAACAATAGCTGCTAAATTAACTACCGCATCAATGCCTGAAAGTGCACTGACTAAAATATCATTATCAAGGATATCTCCCTTTATTAATTTAAAATTAGGATTAGTTTCTAATTTATTAATTGATTCTTCGCCAAATAATAATTTATCTAAAATTCTAACATTATACCCTTCTTTTAATAATTTTCTTACAAGAACCGATCCAATAAAACCAGCTCCACCAGTAACTAATACATTTTTTATTTCTTGGGAATTTAATGTTTCAGCAGTTATAGGTAAAGTAAATTCTTTAATTTCAAATAAAGAAACTTTTGACTTTAACACTTGCCAATAAATTCTTTTAGTAAAACGAAGAATAGTGACAAATAAAAAAAGTAAAATGGTGTACAAAAAAATAATTGATCTAGGAAATTCACTCAAAAAGCGACTATCACGAAAAATGAAAAGAGATGTACCGATAATTAATCCTGATAAAAAAACTGCACTGAAAATTCTAGGTAAATCAGTAATGCTTATATATTTCCAAGAAATTTCATACAATTTTCTTAAAAAAAATACCACCACAGTTATAATTATAGAAAGAAATAAAAAGCCATAAAAATTATCCAATCTCTCTTGAGGAATTCTTCCGTCAAATCGCAATAAAAATGAAAACCAAACAGATAATATTACAATAAAAATATCTAAAATAAAAAATATATAAGCCATATATTCTTTAATTTTTTTCATTAAGAATTCCATAATTACATTTTAATTTTACTAACTAAAAAAGTTTTTTATTTCTTTGGCTATATAATCCATTTCCGTCTTTTTCAAGTCAGGATACAAAGGTAAAGTTAAAGTTTGCTCAGAAATATATTCTGTGTTTTTTAATATATTATTATATCTTAATATATTTTTATAAAAATGCGTTTTGTGAATTGGTAAAAAACTTATCCTAGTACCAATACCCTTTTTCCATAAATATTTTTTTAATTCATCTCTTTTATTTTTACCAGAATTAATTTTTATATGATATTCCTGATAGACGTGAAAAAGATTATTTGGAAAATTTGGAATTATAATTTCTGAAGTATTTGTTTTTAATAAAATACTAGTAAAATATTTAGCTTTTTCTCTTCTTATTTTTATTATTTTGTTAACTTTTTGTAATTGAGAAATACCAAGGGAGGCCAAGCAATCTGCCATTCTAAAATTATAACCCAAAGATACATAATCCATATATTCTCCTGAATTAAAATATTCTTTAGTCTCAACCCTTCCATGAGACCTAATTAATTTTAATTTTTCATATATATCTTTTGAATCTAAAACTATACATCCTCCTTCGCCGGTAGTAAATACTTTAGTCTGACAAAAACTAAACATAGCGGCATCTCCAAATGTTCCTGCTTTTTTACCGTTTAGTTTTGCCCCATATGATTCAGCTGCATCTTCTATTAACAAAAGCTTATGCTCTTTAGCTAAAGCTCTAAGCTCATTTATATGTAGAGAGACCGCACCACCATAATGCATTGGCATTATGGCTTTTGTTTTATTAGTTATTTTTCTTTTTACATCTTCAATATCTAATCCATAGGTCAATTTTTCAATATCAGCAAAAACTGGTTTAGCACCCACAAAAAGTGGCGTATTGGCAGTGGCTATAAAACTAAAAGAGGGAACAATAACCTCATCACCACTTTTAATATTGTAAGCCAATAAAAGTGCATGTAAAGCAGAAGTTCCCGAATTAAATACTACTGTATATTTCCTGCCAACTTTTTTAGAGATCAATGTTTCAAATTTTTCTATATTGGGACCAGCTGCCCACTGCATTCCTCTTTTAATAGAACTAGTTATAGATTCAACATCTTTACTGTCATGATAAATTTTAAATAATGGAATCCTCATTTAATTATAGGTTTTATAACTTTTGCAGGAATACCAAAAGCAATCATATTATCGGGAATGTCACAAGTAACAAAACTAAATGCTCCAACTACAGAGTTTTCACCAACAGTAACACCCGGCATAATAATAGAATGACTTCCTATTTTACAATTTTTTTTTAAAATAATCTTACCTTCTTTATTATCAATAGTAGAAACTGTATAGATAGAGCAATGCGACCCTATTTGAACTTCATCTTCAATAATTACTCCATTTTTTGCATTGATATAAGTAAAAGCCCCTATATCAATTTTATTACCTAAAATAAAATTTTTGACGTTTTGAACCACCCAATTATACTTAGTTAATTTACCGTCTTCTATTTCTGGAGCTATCCAATTTTCAAATCTTTTTTTCATATAATCTTTTTAAATATATATTTATTGTTTTTATAAAAATTACCGCATCAAGCCAAATATTTTGCCTATCTATATATTCTAAATCATACATCAAAATATCTTTTTCTGAAAGACTAACCCCTCCTTTAATGAAGGCCAAAGAAGTTAAACCTGGCTTAACTTTTAACCTTTCTTTTAGTTTTTCATTTTCTTTAATTCTAGGATAAAAATACGGTCTTGGTCCTACAAAACTCATTTCTCCTACAAAAATATTAAATAATTGAGGCAATTCATCTAGGGCAAATTTTCTTAAAATATACCCCCACCTAGTAATTCTGGGATCATTTCCGTTTATTTCAAATTGCCTTATTTCTTCTACGGAAAAAGAGACATCCCTATTAAACATTGTTCTAAACTTCCACATAATAAATATTTTTCCGTCTTTGCCAACTCTTTCTTGTTTATAAAAAATTGGACCTGATGAATTAATTTTTACCACTATAGTAATAATAAAAAACAGGGGAAGCGTTATTATTATTCCAAATAAAGAAATTAATATATCAAAAAATCTTTTTAAAATAAAATATAACATTATTTTAACTTCTTTTTTATTAATCTTTGATACTCATCATGAATTATTTTAAATGCTAATTTTTCATCATATTCTTGTTCAATTTTTTTTCTACCATTAATCCCAAATTCTTTAGCTTTTTGAGGATTTTCAAGAAAAAAATTAATTGCTTCAGCCAATTTTTGAGGACTTTTAACTGGCACCAATATGCCTGTTTTTCCATTATCAACTGCTTCTCTGCATCCCCTAATGTTAGTGGCCACCACTGGTTTTCCCATAGCCGAAGATTCTAATACCGAAATTCCAATTCCTTCTCGATAAGAAGGTAAAACAAAGACATCTAACACTGAAAATATTTCTGCCACATCGGTTCTTTCTCCTAAAAATATGACATTGTTTTCTATTCCATAATTTACTACATCTTTAGGATTAATTTTATCACTTTTTTCCAATTCTTCTGGTCCTACCACAACTAACAGAACATTTGGATTTTTTTTAATAATAATTGATAAAGCTTTAAACAAATCAAGAAATCCTTTTTCTTTGACTAAGCGAGCCACAATACCAATTATTTTTTTGTTTAAAGGAATTCCAATTTCTTTTTTTTTATTTTCAATAAATTCATTAGAAAATTTAAGCGGATTAAATCTATCTAAATCAACCCATCCTCCTAGGTACTTTATTTTATCAGTGCTACATAACCCTTCATCAATAGCAGTTTTAATATCTTCTTGATCCACTGATAAAACTAAATCAGCACACATAGCCACTATTTTTTCCATTAAAAAGTAAAACTTTCTTTTTAAGGGTGGCATATCATTGTGAAAATAAAATCCCAAATTAGAGTGAATAATAATCGGCACTCCGGCTATTTTGGCAGCAATAGCACCTAAAAAACCAGCTTTAGGAGTACTGGTATGAACAATATTAAATTTTTCTTTTCTAAAATATAAAAATATTTTAATCAAAGACATTATATCATTCAAAGGACTAATTTTTCTAGTCATCTTAATCTGTTTTACTAAAAAATCCTGTTTTTCAATTTCTGTAATCCATTTTCCAGGAGAACAAACTACCGACACATTATAACCAGAATTTTTTAAACTTTTGAGCTGGTTTAATAACAAAAAATAAATAGCCAAGGGAACGCTACTTATTTGACAAATTTTAATATTATTTTGTTCTTTCATTTTTAAAAATTCAATATGCCACTCAATTTACGTATTAAAGCCTTTGTTTTATATATAATTAAAATTTAATAATATGTTTTCTTAATTTTGATAAAATTGGTGCTATTTTATTATAAAAAGGCAAAAAAGATAACCCATAAGCCACTAAACCCATTATATAACCCTGCCAAAAATAAGGATAATTTTTTCTATATTTCATTCTAATTTTTAAATTTAACCATAAATGATAACTCATTTTTTTATTGCTTCTATTCTGATTACTCGCTAAAGAGTAGGTAAGATATTCTTGAATATTATACATTTTACCAACACTACCCAATTTAGCCCACAAATCCCAATCTTGAGAAAAATAAAATTCCTCATCGTAACCGTGAACTGTTTCCCAAGATTTTTTTGTAAATACAGAAGCAATATGCACTAAAGGTGAAGTAATAAGCATTAATTTCCTTATATCTTTATCATTTTCTGGTGGCAAATATCTTTTTACTTCCTCGCCATATTTATTGATATAAATTATTCCAGCGCTAATTAATACATAATCTGGATTATTTTCTAAAAAACCAATCTGTTTTTCCAGTTTTTGTGAAGATGACCAAAAATCATCATCGTCTAATCGGGCAATATATTTACCTTGGCTTTGTTTTATGGCCTTATTTAAAGATTTTACAAAACCAATATTTTTTTCATTTCTAATTATTTTTATCCTAGAATCTTTTTTTTGATATTCTAAAATAGTTCTTTCTGTCTCATCGGTTGATGAGTCATCAATAATAATTAATTCAAAATTTTTATAAGTCTGACTTAAAACACTATTTATAGATTTTTTTAAGATCTCTGCCCTATTAAAAGTTGGTAAAATTACCGAAACTAATGGTTCTTGATTAGGCATAAATAATATTTATCTTAATTAATAATCTTTCTGTAAAATATAATAGCTAAAATTAATATAACTAAATAAGTAATTAGAGTGGCTAACGATGCTCCATATAAACTATATAATGGAATTAAGATAATGTTTAAAATTATATTTATTATTGCCCCGACAAAACTAAGTACCAGAATTTTTCTTTGATTATTACTAACAATCAAGACAGTAAAAAATGGAACATAAACATAACTCAAACTCACCATTACTATGAGTATTTGAAGAGCTAAAACTGCCGGAATAAAATCTAATCCATAAACGATATTAACAATATATGAAGAGAAAATCAAACCAAAAAATAAAATAATTAAAGATAAAACAACTGACAATTTTAAGTAAAATTTAAATACTCTTTGAAACTCTTCCTTTGATTCATTAAATAATTTGGTTAAAACAGGAAAAAAGCTGGCACTTATTAAAGTTGATGGAATAATTAAAGCTCCAGCAATTTTATAGGCAGCACTATACCACCCTACTTCAATAATTTGTCCCCATAAACCCATCATCACAGAATCGATGCTGATATAAACCATAGAAAAGGCATAAGCCAAACCTAATGGCCAAGAAATTTTCAAAAAGTCTTGCCAAAATTTAAAATTCCACGACCTCCAAACTGACCTAATAATCAAGGAAAAAAAGATTATAAAAAAAACCGCCATTATTAAGCTAACAATTAGTAAAACTAAACTAAAATTTATAACTAATGGATATTTAAATAAAATAAAAAAACCAAAAATGAATATTAAAAAGCTCTCTACTATTTTAATTAAAGCTTCAAATTGCATTTTTCTCTGAGCCCTATAAAAAGAATAAACAATCATTAAAAAATTATGAGCTAAAATGTATATACCTAAAATCCAAATAATTTTTCTAATGTTAATGTCATAAATTACCAAAAAAGAAACTATAATAATAATTACAAAAACTATTAAACTTAGAAGAATTTTTAATAATAAAATAGCTGGATAATTTTTTATCTCTCCTTTATCTTTTGATAATTCTCTAGTTGTAATTTCAGAAATGCCAAAGTTAGAAAAAATTAAAAAAAGTGAAGCAAAAGCCAAAGCAAAATTAAATATTCCAAAATCTTCAGGCCCAAAAATTCTGGCAGCATAAACAAACAAAAAAAACATTAAAATTTTAGATATCCCCTCTCCCAAAGCCAACCAAACTGTGTTTTTAAAAATAATTGATTTTAAGGTAATATTCATTATGATTTAAAACTTTTAATAGTTTTAAACAGCCCGTCTTCTATTTTTATCTCTGGTTGCCAGTTAAATTCTTTTTTTATTTTTTCTATATTTAAAAGATTTTTTTGCACCCCTGTATTTAAATCTTTATTGTAATAAATTTCAACATCAGACTTTAATTCTTTTTTTATTAACTCGGTTATCTCTTTGATTGAATGCTCCTCACCAGACCCTATATTGTATATACCAGTTTTGTCCATTGCTAATATAGCAACTTTTACCACATCATCAACATAAATAAAATCCCTAGTTTGACTGCCATCTCCGCTAATAACCGGTTTATTACCGTTTAAGAAATTGATAATGGTATGAGGAATTATTCCCGTCTCCCATTGATAAGGTCCATACACATTGGCTAAACGTAAAATAACAAACAAAACTCCACTATTTTTTATTTTTTCTTCTATTTTTGCATTTGCCATCCCATAAAGAGAAGTTGGACTAAAGTAGCTTTCAGGGGTTGGAATTGGCATGTCTTTTAAGTCGCCGTAAATCGCTGCGCTTGAGAAAAAAATTAACTTTTCTATACTTGCACTTTTACATTCCTCTAAAATTATTTTGGTCCAGCCTACAATTTTGTCCATTGATTCATAGAGAGGAGCATCTTTATGATTAATCGTCCTTAAGCTTATAGCTCCGGCTAAATGATAAACAATACTTGGTTTTTCTTTTTCAAATATCTCTTTGAATTTTTCTTTATCATTAATATCCAATTTATAAAATTTTATATTTTTGTTCTCAAAAGGATTTTCTGCCATATCTAAAACAACAACTTCATTTCCGAGAACGGATATTTTTTGAACCAAATGCCGTCCAATAAAACCTGCTCCGCCAATTACCAATATCTTTTTACCCATAATTTACTTATATTTAAAATTAGGTACTAGTTTCTTTAGATATTTTAATGCTTCTTTATTATCTATTTGACCTTTTAATATCCTTTTTTCTAGGCTCATTATAGTTTTATAAAAATCATCATAACCAAAATCTTCTTCCTGTTTTACTATGAATATTTTTGAATGTTTTGTATTGTCCACTTTATTTTTATCTAAAGATATTTCTTCAAACAACTTTTCTCCAGATCTTTTTCCGGCAAACTCAATTTTAATTTCTTGACCCGGAATAAATCCGTAAGCCTTTATCAAAGATTCCGCCAAATCTCTTATTTTAATGGGTTCACCCATATCTAAAACAAAAATTTCCCCTTTTTGACCCAAAGCCCACGTTTGAATAATAAGTTGAGATGCCTCCTCAATACTCATAAAATATCTTACCATTTCAGGGTGAGTAATAACTACTGGTCCACCCCTTTTAATTTGATCTTCAAACAAAGGTACCACACTTCCATTACTTGATAAAACATTTCCAAATCTAACAGCTGTAAATTTTGTTATTTTATTTTTTTTATTGTAAAAATACATCATTTTTTCTGTCACCCTTTTTGTGGCACCCATAACGCTTGATGGATTAATGGCCTTATCTGTTGAAACTAACACAAAATCTTTTACCTTGTATTTTATACCTATATCTATTAAATTTTTGGTCCCAAAGATATTATTTTTAATTGCTTCTACAACATTTTTTTCCATTAAAGGAACATGTTTATAGGCAGCGGCATGAAATATCACATCTGGCTTGTATTTTTTTATCACCTCTTCAACTTTATTTTTATCTTGAATGCTTCCCATTATATATTCTATATTTTTAAAGTTGTATTGTTTTAATTTATTTTCTAAATAAAACATTCCGGTTTCAGCTAAGTCAAAGCAAATAATTTTTTTGGGTTTAGCTATAATAATCTGTTTTGTTAATTCAGACCCAATTGAACCGGCTGACCCAGTTACTAAAACAATTTTATTTTTAAATTTTTCTGAAGCAATAGTCAAATCGTGTTTTATAACTGGTCTTCCCAACAAATCTTGTGGACTAATTTCTCTAACCTGCTCAAAGCGAACTAGTCCACGTAAAACATCAACGGTTCTTGGAACAATTTTAACAGGGATATTTTCTTTTCTTGCAATTAAAAGAACTTTTCTTATAAGAGGACTTTGAGCTGATGGAATAGCAATAAACAATTCTTCAACGGATTGTGCCTTAATTAATTGATCAAGATTTTCAATTGGTCCTAAAATTTTGATTCCTTTAACTTCTTTACCAATTTTATTTTTATCATCATCAATAAAGGCCACTACATTGTAGTTTAGTTTATGAATTTTTATCTCCCTTAGTAATTTTAGTGCCGCATCACCAGCCCCAACGATGAAAATATTATTTTTTTTTGTCATATAAAAATTTAAACAATTTATGAATTTGAAGATTTTGATTTACCTTGAATTACGAAATGCTTTCTTGGGATTTTTCCTCAATTCTGTGTGCGAGAATTTGATAGCGTGAGGAGGACTATCCGTAGGATAATCCGACGAACGATAGCAAATTCGTAGCCAGAATTGAGGAAAAAGACCTAAGGGTCCAGAATACAAATTATCGTCAAGTTGAGAAGTCAAAAAATGAGATGATTTGTTTCTTTCTGCGAGGAAACTGCACTTGCAAAGTGCGTTGAGGAGCAGAAAGGAAGAAATCAGCCATTTTTTGGCTTCCCTTCGGGCGACAAGATTTTGCCTTATCTGCTTCGTTTTTCTTGGGTCAGCGATGTCTATGACATCGCTTCCTCAGAAGAAGCCTTGCATCTAAAGCAAAATCTTGTCGCTCAATTGATGATAATTTGTATTCTGGACCCTCAAAGCACCTTAGCGCGAGGCATTTCATAATTCAAGGTAATTTATGGCAAATGGAATAAAACATAAAAGTGCGATAAAAACCGGAATTCTAATTCTAGTTATAATTCCAAAATTACTGATAAAGACTAACATTACTCCTGTTAAAAGTATTGAAAAAACTAATAAAGGTAGAGCAATTTTATTTTTAGATTTAATTGATTGATAAATCCCTATGATTATAAAAAAACAAAGAACATACCACGGCAGAGTCTCAAATAAAGCAAAATAGTGTCTGGCTTCTGTAAACTGAAAAGGAAATGGCCCTAATAGCACATAAGAAAAATATGTTGAATAATTTATTAAAAATTTAACTGGCTCTTTATTGAAGTCTACTTCTTCCCTTTTCCAAGTAGAGGTATATCCTTTAGTGCCAATTAAAGACGGATCAATTGAAAATTCTTCAGAATCAAAAACAGGCGTTAAATCAACTGATGTCTGAGGTTCAGAGATTTCAAGCGCTGAAGGTGGCTGGTAAGCTTTTTGATGATAAAAACTAATTTTTTCCTTGTTAAAAAAAGAATTAAAAGTATGCCAACCAAAAAATCCTTGTTTATCAAAAATATGAGGAGACAAACCAATTAAAGGAATAATTATAACTGTCACCAAAACTTTTTTTTTAAAACGTAAATTAGAAAGTAATATAAAACAAATAGAAAATGTTAAAATGAGAGCGTAATTTACGTAAAAACGCAAATGATTTAAAATCAGCACAATAATAAAAAATATAGCAAAATTTCTTATAGAAAAATATTTTATCAATTTAATAGTTAAAAATAATCCCAGTAAAACTAAAGTGGCAACTAAGCCATCTTTTAACAGTAAACTGCCATAAAAAATATAACTAGGATAAACTGAGATAATAACACCGGTTAAAAAAGCTAATTTTGGAGTGGCATCCAGTTCAAGCATTATTAAATAGGCCGTTAGCACTAAAAGCATAGAAAGCCAAACATTAAACAATTGACCAATAATCATTTTAGGCAAAGTAATAGTATACAAAATTCCCACCAGTAAACTATAACCCTGATAAGGATCATGGCTTCGGCCATAATAAGAAACTCCTTCTAAAGAAAAATTACCGCTTTTAAAATTTTCTGATATGGCCTTGCCTATTAAATGAGCTGTTTTAAAACCACCTCCCCCTCCGCCAAACGGCTGAAAATTAGCATAGTTAATAAATAAGGCCGCTGACAAATGAATTAATAGGGCTATTGTTAAAAGCAGATACAACTGTTTATCTCTAAATCCAATCTTATAGAGTACCATAAAGGTACCAGCGGTTAGTATGACTAAAAGTAATAAACCCACCGCCAACCCAATATCAAAATAAGCGATAATAACTAAAATCAAGACTGCCCATGACATAATAGTATCTTTTTTTGATTTTAGATAATCAATATTGTACAACAATCTTTGTAATTTCATATAATTATGCCTTATGGTCGATTTGAACTATCTTACTTTTTATTTCTTCCCATTTTTCTCTTTCCCCATTATTCATTTCCCTGCAAAGATTACCACATCCTTTGCTGTCACATTTTTTTTCAAATAAATCACATCTTTGCCAGCAATACCTTCCAAAACCATTATGACTATCGCATATCATTATTCTGCAAAAATATGGTTTCTCGTTAATATCTTGCCAAAACCCACAATTCCTACAATTCGAACGATGTATTCCCTCATTCTTTGGTCCATATAAACCAAAAACACCACAGCTGGGACAAGGTATATTATCACACCCAATATAAAAACAGTTCTCAATACCATATTTTAAACAAATTTTTTGGTGACAATTATCACAATGCTTTTTAACATCCCATTCCTTTTGCCAATCTTTATCGCCATAAGATCTACTCACATTATTTATAAAATTTTATTATATTCTTCAATAATTTTCTCCTGATTAAAGTCGTTTGCTCTTTCTTTTGCATTTTCTCCTAACCGTTGAGCCAAACCACTATCTTTCAATATATTTATCATAGCATTAACTAATGCCGTTTCGTCTTTTACTGGGACTAATAAACCGTTTTCTCCGTGTTTAATAATCTCATTAGGGCCAGAAGGGCAATCAGTAGAAATAACCGGCAAGCCCAAAGCCATAGCTTCAAGCAGTGTATTAGGAAAACCCTCCCAAAGTGAAGATAACACAAAAACCTTTGAATAGGCTAAAAACTTAAAAGGATTTTTTTGCCAGCCCAAGAAAACAACATCTTGCTCCAAACCCAATCCCTTGGCCAAGTCCCTCAATTTATGCTCTAAATGACCTTCTCCCAAGATAACCAACTTTGTAAGAGGAATCTCTTTTTTAATTCGGACAAATGACCGTATTAAATATTCTTGCCCTTTTTGTTCTTCTAACCTAGCAACATTAATAACTACCGGAAATGTAAATAATTCCTGGAATTCGGGATTCAAAGGTTCTTTTGACAATCGTTCAATGCGATTAATATCAACGGGATTGTATATAACCTTAATCTTATCAGATTTTACTAAAAAATCATTAACTAAAGATTTTTTGATGCCTTCTGAATTGCAAGTTACCAAATCCGCTTTTTTATAAAAAATTCTAGTAAGATTTCTATTTAAATAAGCTATTTGTGAAATCCCATTGTGCATAGAAGACGGATTAATACGCTCAGAAATTATCACCTTGTGATTGGCTTTAAATATTTTTGAAAAAATATTTATATAATTACTCCTTCCCAAAAAACTAAAAACTGTATTAATATTATTTTCTTTAACAATTTTTTTTAACTTTTTGGCTCCCCAAAATATAGAGATTAGTTTTTTAAAATTATTATTTAAATTATTATTTAACTTTATAATTACTACATCTTTTGGAATTTCATAATAAAATTTATCATCAAGCGTAATTAAAAAAAACTGCTGTCCGTTTCTAGGCAGTTGCTTTAATAAAATACTCAAAACTCTTTCAGCTCCTCCACCAGCCATTGAATTAATTAAAAATGCTACATTTGGTTTAACCATAATTTAATTTTAGCAAATATATTGTACCAAAAAACACCAAACAAAGATAAAAATAAATACAAATAACTTTTAAGGTTTAGAGGATTTTTAACAATTGAAGCCATAAATGATTTTTGGGCCTTTTGACGAAATCCCAACATCATATACCTAGTGCCGTCATATCGCAACTTATCAGAATATAATTTTTTATCGGCCAAATAATAATTTTTGTATTTTTCAAAAATGTACTGCCAATCTTTTTCTCTTTTTTCAATATTCAATCCCTTACTGGCAATTCCGTTTTGTGCGTAATAGTAATTTACCAAAAATTCATCCACAAAATCAAAATTATAATGTTGAGCTAATCTTAGACGCATTTCCCTATCTTGACCGCTTTTTAAATTTTCGTCAAATAAGCCAACTTTTTCAAAAACTTCTTTTTTGTAAATCATAGTACTGCCCGTTCCTAAGTCATCAGTCACAAGTATTCTTTTAAAAATATCTTTGTGGCGAGGCATTCTATATTGTCTTTTATTTTTACCTTCTATTATGTATATATCACAACCCACTACACCTAACTTTTCATTTTTTGATCTTTCAAATAGGGTTACTTGTTTTTGTAGTTTTTCAGGCAACCATTCATCGTCAGAATCCAAAATAGCAATATATTTTCCTTGCGCCATTTTTATCCCAACATTTTTGGGCCCAGCGGCTCCGCCAAAATTTTCTTGATAGATATAAATTATCTTTTGATTATTAAAACTTTTCACAATTTCTTTAGTATCATCGGTTGAGCCGTCATCAACTACAATCAACTCAAAATCTTGAAATGTTTGATTTAACACACTTTCAATAGCTCTTTTGAGCAACTTGGCCCTATTATATGTTGGAATTATTACTGATACTAGAATCATGTTTTAAAAAAATTATATAAGTAAAAATAAAATGTGCCCAGGCGAATATTGTTAAACCCCAAAGCATTCCGTAAATACCAAAAGAAAAACCAAAAATAATAATCAATATTTTCACAATACTGGGAGTAATTAATAAATACGACATTTGTTTATGTTTTAAAGCTGAATCAAAGGCAGTTTGTAAAATAGATTGTAAAATTTTTGCCGGAAATCCTAAAAGTAAAATAATAAGGTAAATACCAGAAATTAAGTAAAATTTTGGTAAAAAAAGAAAAATATAAACATATCCTAATAAAGCAAAAAAAATAACAAAAATCCAAGAAATAAAAAAGGCGCTGGCCAACTTTGACCTGATTTTATTTTTTAAGTCAGTCCATTTTGACCTGGCAAAATCCGGATAAATCAACAGTTGGACCACTTTTATCAAGCTCCGAGACCTTGTTTCCATGCTATTGGCAACCGCGTATAAAGCCAGATTGGCAAAACCAAAAAACGGACCGATTATAAAATCGGTTATTTTATTGGAAACCTGCAAGATAAAAGCCGAAGGAATTAATTTCAATCCGTATCCCGCAACGCTCGTATCAATATTATTTTCTTTATACGCCCGCCAAAGATTATATTTTTTAACGGCATACAAGGTTCCTGCCCAACCGACCAGTGAAGTTGAGGTAAAGTGAACCACAGCAAACCACAATACATTTGCGGTTGAATATGCCGCGATAGCCGAAGCTATGGGAATGACAATAGAATCAATGATCTTCCACAAAGAAAACTGCTTGAAATTCTTCTTTGCCACAAACACGTTGTTATAACTTACCTCTGGCAAATAACCGATTAAAAAATATAAACTCATTAAAAAAAATATTATAGCAAACTTTACATTGTAAAAATAATAAAAAAACGGACTAATAATTAATAAAATTAATCCGATAGGAATTATAAATTTTAATCGGTGAAATAAAGAAAATATAAACGTGCCATCTTTTCCGCGCGCCATTGAACTTTGAGACCCCTGAACGCTGTATTCAGCCGACAAAGCGTTAAACCAAACTTGTATAGCTAAGACAAACTGAAAAACTCCGTAATCTTCGGGATTGAGGCGTGACAACACAATGGGAAACGTTACCAGCGTAATAGCCAAAGAAACCAACTGGGGCAACCCCAAAAAAACCCCGTTGATAAAATATTTTTTAAGTAAATTTTTAATAAAACTTATCATTTCTCAATCAAGGCAAAAATACAGAGAGCAGCGATATTCTCATAATTTTTCCTGAACAAAATCTTAAAAATAAAATTTCTCAATGGCCTATTTTTTATAAAAGGATGAATATCAATTACCTTGGCTCCATTCTTCTCCGCTTTTTTCATAATAAATTCCTTTGCCTCTTTATAGTTAAAAAACCACTTGTGCCTATCCTTTTTACTTTCTATGGGAAGACCGTAATGTTTAGTTTTTTCCCGACCAGAAATAACATTAAATAAAATCGAGGGATAGCAATTAGGCAAGGATATTACCACATATCTTTTACTTACTCTTAGTAATTCATCAAAAACATCTTGTATATTATTTAAATGCTCCAAAACATCCAAGCAAATAACAGCATCAAAATAATTGTCTTGAAATGGAATTTTCTGATTTTCCAAATCAACAATAACGTCGGGCTTACCAGAAATATCAATTCCCACATACTTAAAATTTCCTTTCAAATATTTCTCGGCATGTCTGTCGCGACAACCGACATCCAGAATAATTCCCCTTAAGAAACTCCTGTATTTTAGGACCGCATACTCTGCTCTTCTTTTTTCTTCATTATTTTTCATTTTTTTATTTTAAATTACTTATAAAATTTAAAAACTTATTGAAATTAATTTCGGGAGAACAATTATTGTCTATATAATTTTTAAGATTTTTACTCATAGAGTTTCTTAATTCGGCTGATTGTATCAATTTCTCCAAAGCATGATACCACCCCTCTTTTGACCACACCAAAAAACCGGACTCGCCATCTTTAATCATTTGGCAATTTGACGGAAGAAAATCGGCTACCACCGGAATATGCATTTGGCAAAAGGGGTAAATCCTACCGGGGTTGGTTGCATGCTTGAATCGCATTAAATAATCTTCCCTGTAATACCTTGGCCAATTTCTAAAAAAACTGCTAAATATCCTGGTGGTAAATCTTCCAATATTCACATTAATGGGAATTCTTGCTGGAACTACACCAATATCACAATAAGCCAAATTGTCAGTTAAGTCTTCTTTTAGCCATTGAATATGATTTACTTTACATTTTTGAGGCACATTTTTAATCCACTTTCCATATCTTTTAACATTATATATCGCCCAAAATTCAATCGTATACTTTTCTGCCAAATCATCCAATGCTTTTGACAAATCTTCCATGCAACTAAGATGTGTTTTATTTCCGTGGTATCCAATGATTATTTTTTCTTTGGCTGCGTGACTGCGAACAACCTCTTTGATTTCAGAAAAAAGATAATAAATAAAAATATTCTTATTGTACCTTAAAAAGATTTCTCGCATTTCAATGGAATCAACCAATAAAAAATCGGCAAAAGCAGACTCATCTCGATGTCTTTTTTCATCCAAATACGGGCTTAAAATACCCGCTAATATTTTGGGATTTTCGTTTTTTGCCTTTCTTGTTTCAGAATCATTACCAACAAAAAAAGCCATATCATATTTTTTATAATTATCCCAATCATTATAAACCACTTGATGGCCAGCTACCTCGAATTGTTTGCCTAAATCATGCAAAGCATTCTCCGTGGCATTTCCCTTGTAATTTGTGTTAACTGCTATATTCATAAGAATTAATCTTTTACAAAAACTCTTAAATGGTATCGTAATTTTTTACCGCTTTAATAATCTTAGAGATATCATTGTCGGTTAAATCATGATGTATCGGTAAAAGAATCAAATCTTTATCGGCTTTCTCTAAATTCGGCAAATCCTTCCTTGGTCCGCCAAAAATAGAGTAATTATCATTACGTCTATTATTAATTTTAACTTGGATAGAATGTTTCTGCATATATTTTGCAAATTTTAAACGATCTTCCACATGAATAGGAAAAATCTGATAGTTGGAAGATTGATAGGGTTCCAACTGAACTAATTTAATTTTTTTGCAATTCGCTAATTCCCTATAATAACGTTCTCCTACTTCCCTCCTCCTATTGAAAGGTATCTTAAAGCTATCCAGTGCTGTTATGCCTAATGTGGCAGTTATATCGTTCATATTATATTTGAATCCCAAAACATCTATATCTTTAGGAAGAGGATCAACTACTCCTCCTTTTTTCTCTTCCCTATCTACTCCATACCAAACATACTTTTTAAGCTTTTTATAATATTCTTTTTTGGTGGTGGTAATAACTCCACCGTCGCCGCTAGTGATAATTTTTACAACCTGAAAGGAAAAACAAGCAATGTCTCCTTTTGAACCTATGGGATTGCCGTTGTGCTTGGATCCTAAGGCATGGGCGGAATCTTCAATCACTGGTAAATTATATTTTCGGCCGATCGCCCAAATCTTATCCATATCGCAAGGATTACCGGCATAATGAACGCAAATAATAGCTTTGGTTTTTTTAGTTATTTTTTTTTCAATACTGTCAGGGTTAATATTAAAATCATTGTAATTAATATCGGCAAAAACCGGCGTGGCTCCCTGTTCCAAAATAGAAGTATTGGTTGCTATAAATGTAAATGGAGTGGATATGACTTCATCTCCCGGACCGACTCCAAGCATCGCCAAACTTGCCCGCAATGAAGCGGTGCAATTGGATGTAGCCACACAATAGGGAGTATTAAACTTTTCACAAAACTTTTGACGGAACAGTTTTTCTTGTTTGCCCGTGTTTAACCATTTTGATTTTAAAATTTTTGACACTTCTTTGGCGGCATTATCGGGAACATAAACTCCCCATGCCCTGATATCTCTCGATATCTCATAGTCTTTTGATGCTATTTTGCTATTACGTTTGTTTTTTTTCATGCTATTTTAATTAATAATAAATTTAGCGGTTATTTCTATGCCATTCGATAGTAACCTTAATGCCCTCTTCCAGACTGGTTTTTGGCTCCCAATTAAATACCTCTTTCATCTTATCGACTTTCATAATTTTGGAAGCTGCGCCATTAGGCTTAGTATGATCCAAAATAATTTGTCCTTCATATCCAATATTTTTTTTAATCAATTCAGCCAAAGCTAAAATAGAAATGCCTTGACCAACGCCGATATTAATTGGTCCCAATACTGGCTCTATCGATAAGGCCTTGATACAAACTTCAGCGGCATCTTTGACATAAAGCCATTCTCTAATTGGAGTGCCATCTCCCCAAACTTGAACTGTAGGTAATTTTTTTTCTTTAGCATCAACAAATTTCATAATTAAGGCCCCCAAAGCATGTGATCGAACCGGATCAAAGCAATCACCCGGACCGTACATATTGGGAAATATCAAATTAGTAGTTTTAAAGTTATATTCTTTTTCGTAAGACCAAGATTGCACCCAGGCCATTTTTTTAGTAAAGCCATATGCTAAAACTGAATCATGGAGTGGTCCATCCCACCACTCAATTTCATTGAACTCTCTTTTCATTCCAGGATAAGAACAGCTGGCCAAAGGGTTAATATACAACTTAACACCGCTTAACCTTGCCGCTTCCATTAAGTTGAGATTCATTAAGGCATTTTGATAAAATATTTTTCCGGGATTTTGATTTATAAACTGCAAACCGCCAATAACTGCGGCGCAGTTAATAACCATAGCGGGTTTTTCTTTTTCAAATAAACCCAGTGTTTGTTTAAAATCCAAAAAGTCAACTCCGTCACGCCTGGAAACAGCCCTATAATCAAAATTATGCTCCTTAAGTTTTTCCACCACATTCTGGCCTAAAAAACCATGTCCCCCGGGAATTATAACTTTATTAGACATTGGAATATTGATTATTAGTATTTAAAATTTTAAATGCCTCAATGAGACCATCAATGCCCTCATTGATGGTTATTGTTGTCTGGTACCCTAAATTATTTATTTTTTTATGACTAACAGAGTAGTTTCTTTTATCCATATCTTTTCCTACTTCCGCATAATGAATATATAAATCAATTTTACTTTTTAGCAAATTACAAATTTCCTCTTTAGTATAATTCATCGTATCTGACCCAACGTTAAAAACATCATTTTTCATTTTATCCATATGATTAATTCCAAAAATAAAAGCTCTTCCCATATCATGCACATGGATAAAGGTGCGTTTAAAATTCTTTTCATAGACTACTATATAACCCTCTGTAAATGCCTTATGGGTAAATTCATTAATCAATAAATCCAACCTCATTCTTGGAGATACGCCAAAAGCAGTGGCAAAACGATAAGTAATGACATTTTTTCTTTCCAGCAACATCGCTTCTGCCAATGTTTTTGTTTGACCATACAAACTAAGGGGATTAAGGGGGGTGTTCTCATCGCAAACATCGTCAACTGCGCCATAGTTACTCCCAGTTGAAGCATATAATATGAACTGCTCATTAGAAGTAGCTGCGATCAAATTTTTTGTACCCAGAACATTTACCTGTTCTGCCAGTTCCGGATTCTTTCTGCAAGCAGGATATCCCACTATTGCCGCCAAATGTATTATTATGTCTTGATCTTTTACGGCTTTTTTAACTGATTCTATATCCCTAATATCGCCCTTTTGAAATTCAAAATTTTTGTGTTCGATAAAATGAAGCAGTTGATTGCCACCATACATGAGATTATCAAAAACTCTAACGTTGTAGTCTTGAGCAAGTAACTGCGATACCAAAGAAGTGCCAACATAACCTGCTCCGCCGGTAATAAGTATTTTTGGTTTCATAAATGTATATTTATTTAAAGGTATAATTTATAAAGGCTGGCTTCTTTTTTACTAAAACCGCATTTTTCATAAAGACGATTAGCAGGACTGTTAGGGGTAGTATCTAGTTTTAACAAATCCATTTTTCTATTTTTAGCTATTAAAACAATTTCTTCCAAAATTTTTGATGCTACACCTTGTCCCCGAAAAGTTTCGTCCACCACAACTTCGTCAACAATACCAAGATTAGCTGTGAATAAATTTTCTTCAATAAGAGTTGCCATTCCAATAATTTTATTATCTTCAAGGGCAACAACAACAGTATTACTTTTTTGAGATAAGACCCATTCCACGGTTTTTTTTGTAATAGACTCTTTGCCTTTAGGTTTTCTAAAAATATCCATTAATTTAATAATCTCTTCTTTATTGTCTTCTGTTAATGTCTCTTTGGTAATAGTTTTTATTTCCATATTATTTTAGATTTAATAATTTTAACATTTTTTTTACAACAATAATTAAAAAATTTTTAAGCACGCTCCTTTGGTGAACTGTTCCACGCCCTCCATGAATTACAGTACCATTATCATATAAGTTAAAGTTGTGCCAAGCCGAGTCAGGATAAAACATTCTGGTATATATTATATGAATTTCTTGGTCTCCCCAGCGATATTTATAAATTCCCCCAGATTCATTTACATAGTTCCACCATTTCTTCCAATTCTCAGTTCTAAATATTCTCAAATCCCAAATAGTAGGGTCAAAAATACCCACATTATCCCAATCTCCATTTTTATCTAAAGCAGAACTAACTGGAATAATATTATTTTTTTTAATAAAATCTTTAACTAATTCCCTAAAACCAATTTGGCAATCAAGAGCGTTTTTATAATTATAACTTTTAACAGCAAACGGTCCAAATTTATAATTGCCATAATCCATAAATTCAAACAAATCAAAATCAATCTCTTTTAATATAAATGTGTCATCATCCATTTTTAACACATAATCGTATTGTTGCATTTGAGGTAATTCTTGAATCTCCCCAGTTACAAATTGGTTAGTGTGTAAAAATCCTATTCTAGACTTTGGGAAACGACGTCTAACATAATCTATTTCGGTTCGGTGATAAAATAATTCATCCTCTTTTATATGAGCTGGAATTTGTGGTTTTGGCAATTCAATAAATTTTATTAAAGAATCAATCTCTTTATGAATTTGTTTGATAAAATTATCACTATACTGTTTGCCAAAAGTAGTGACTATTACCGGATAATTGTATTTACCATTAAAATTTTTATACAAAAGTTCTAAATTTTCTTTCAAACAAGGACGAGCGGCGTGATACCAGATTACAGCTTTTGGTTTAACGCTATTATTCATTTCTTTATAATTATTTTTTATAACCAATATAATACAGGCAATAATGACTTAAATCACGTTCTCCTCTGGAAGATTTAAAATATTTTACCTTGCTCAAAAGTGTTGTAAAATTTTCACCTAAGAAATCAAGTAATAATTCTTTTCTAATTCTTAGCGGGTGGGCGGCGTCATATTTTGTTTGAACTTCTAAAGATATATCATCTATATTAAAAAATTTATCCTGAAAAACAAAGTAAGTATTTTTATCTGACAACTTTAAAATTTTATCCATAATAGTTTTGAAATCGTAACAATGTTCTAGAACATCTATCATTACAATTAAATCAAATTTTTCATTTACATTAAATTCTTCGATCGGACAAGAGTGAAGCTTAACAAACAATTTTTTCCCAAAAATATAATTTAAAAAATTATTTTCTCCTAAGGTTAACATACCCCCCCCCCTCAACCTTTTGATATGCACAATTATCTTTTTTAAGATAATTATTTAATAGAGGGTCTAATAAATGAATATTTTTAGATGTTATCAATTTCATGATGTATCTTAAATTGGTAAATGGGCCGCATCCCAATTCAATGGCATTGGTAAAATTCATTCCTTTTATAAATTCGTAATCATCAAAATTACTTCTTTTTAGCTGATTTGCGTCCGAATTTAAATTTTTAAAATCTCTCAACCAAACATTCTTTTCGGCTTGTTGGGCATCTAACCACCTTGATTTATCAATAGCGACAACGCCTTTTTCAGGATTATAGTATTTTGAATCGTTTTGAACTTTTAATGCCCCGATTGCATCATCGCCAAATAACTTTTCTCTGTTTTTAGAAACAAAATACGGAGTGCCCTTTTTGGCGTTAATATTTTTTAAATTTTTACTTTTTTTCGCTATTTTTCTAAACAACTTAAATATATTTCCCCCAATCTCTCTAATAAATAATTTAAACAAAGATAATGTTTTCATATTTTTGGATATTTTATTTTTTAAACATAAATAGTAATGGTATTTTTATAATTTTTATTCATGCTATTTTATTGCCAAACCAATCCTTCATGCCTTTTTCAAAGGAGTATTGGGGTTGGTAATTCAGCATTTTTTTTGCTTTTGAAATATCATAAACAAATCTGTTGGGATCAAAATTTCTCAGAGGCATCCTTTCAAATTCCTTATCATAATGAAAAAATTGCCTTAATTGATTATAAACTTCTTCTATATTTAATTCTTGCCCCGTGCCGATATTATATGTTTCGTTTAACTTGTCTGACTCTAAGGCCAGTATGTTCGCCTGCACAATATCTTTTACATAAGTAAAATCTCCACTTTGTTTTCCCCCGTAAAGAATTGGAGCCAAGCCCCTTTCCATTCTGGAGATAAAACCTCCGATGGCGCCGTTTTCTAGTTTTCCTTCTCCATATAAATGCGCATATCGCAAAATAATATACGGCACCTTAGCTCTTTTAATTGCTAATTCACCAAAATGTTTAGTGCAACCATAAATAGAATTACCTCTTACTTTAAAACTTTCTGTAATCGGTGGCTCTTGCTCTATTGGCATATAAACAGACCCCGTTGAACTGTAAATTACTCTTTCTGCTCCCATTTTTTTAGCGGCCCTTACAATTACATCTGTTCCATCAACATTAGTGCTCCAAGCTAATTCTGGGTTGTCATCAGCATCAGTAAATCTGGCAATAGCGGCCAAGTGCAGTATTTTATCCCCTTCTTTTATTACAGAACAAACTTGTTCAAAATTACAGATATCATATCCTTCTTTTATATCATAATTTAGAATCTCGTATCCTTTTTCTTTTAATGTTTTAATGGTATTTGACCCAACAAACCCGGATCCACCAGTAATTATTATTTTAGTCATCATTTAACAGATTTAATAATTTTAACTATACATTCTATTTTTTCTTTTTCTAATTCAGGAAATATAGGCAAAGATAAAACAGTTTCGGAACATTTTTCAGTTACTCTAAAATCACCTTTTTTATAACCCAAATCTTGATAAGCTTCTTGAAGGTGCAGAGGAATTGGATAGTGAACCAAAGAATCAATTCCATTCATTTTTAATTTTTCCATTATTTGGTTTCTCTTTTCTGATTTTATAACAAATAGATGATAAACATGTTTTGAGAAATTATTCTTAAAAGGAATTTTAATATCTTTACTATCTGCTAATAATTTTTGGTAAAGATTAGCATTTTCTATTCTTTGATTATTCCATTTATCTAGATACTTAAGTTTTACATTTAAAACAGCGGCCTGAATTTCATCTAACCGACAATTATCACCCTTTAAAATAGAATTATATTTTTCTTTTTGTCCACAATTTCTTAATATTTTTAATTTGTGAGCTAATTTATCATCATTAGTTATTATAGCTCCACCATCTCCATAACCACCAAGATTTTTTGTTGGATAAAAACTAAAACACCCAGTACTGCCAATACCGCCAACTTTTATGTTTTTGTATTCTGCCCCGTGTGCTTGACAGGCATCTTCTATAACAAACAGATTATGTTTTTTAGCAATTTCTATTATAGTATCCATATCAGCCGGTGACCCATAAAGATGAACAGGGATTATCGCTTTAGTCTTATCAGTTATAGCTGACTCTATTTGACTCACATCAATATTAAAATCAAATTCATTACAGTCAACAAAAACTGGCTTGGCGCCAAGTTTGGAAATTGGTAAAATAGTGCCGATAAAACTATTAGCCGTAGTAATTACCTCATCTCCTACGCCTATATCTAAAGCCTTTAAAGATAAATAAATTGCGTCAGCACCAGACGAAACACCAATACAATGTTTGGCATTACAATATTTGGCAAAATTATTTTCAAATTGTTCAACCTGATTTCCTAAAATAAAATTGGCATTTTCTAATGTTTTTTTAATTGCCTCATCCACTTCTTCTTTTATTTCTAAATACTGCTTTTTTAAATCAAACATTTTTATAGATTCTAAATTATCGTCACTCTTTTCTAAAAAAATGGTTCTGACTATTTTTTTTTCATTTTTCAAAAATTCAATCAAATCCTCCATTTTTATATTTTCATATAGTCCTCTTTCCCATTTTAATTCTCGTGCGGTCTTAATTGGTTGATATCCTTTATTTATAATTTCTCTTGGTCTAGGAACAGCTGCTGAAATCATATATTTTACTTTAAAACCCAAAGTCATAAGCACCTCCAATCTACGACAAAAATTCAAATCACCATCATTATAAACATCTGGATGAACTTCAATCAAAAGTTTAATATTGTTTTTTCTTTTTAAAAATTCCATTGCCCCATCAATCAAAAAACACTCATAACCCTCAATATCCATTCTGATAAAATCAACCTTATTAATATGCTCAAAATTATCTAACTTAATAATTTTCATTTTCACAAACTTTTCCTCAATATCTTTCTTTTTCTCATTCTTAACAAAACTATTAATATTAGACTCTTTATATAAATAAAATTTTCCAATGGCATTTTCATTACCCACTGCATAGTTATAAAGTTTTATTCTACTTAAAAGTTTATTGGTCTTAACATTTTTTTCTAAAACTTCAAAATTTCTAACATCCGGCTCAAAGGCATAGACTTTTCCATTATGATCAAGACAAGAAGATTCAAGCAGAGCATAATAACCAATATTAGCACCAGCATCCAAAATGTTCATATTTCCTTTTACTTCCTTTAAAATTATATCTGTATCTAAAATTTCCCGTATTTTGTAAATATAAACAAATTTAGAAAGTCCGTGTGTTTTTAAATCTAAAATAAATTTATATCCAAAAAATTCCCTCTTAACATATCTTTTTCCGATTGCCATTAAAAAAAACAATTTGATTGTATTGGTCAAAATACCCAAAGGTCCTATTCTATCGTGATAAAAATTATATTTATAATTTAATAGTTTCATTGTTTTTATAATCTACTATTATGTAAGCTATTGGAAGTATAGGCAAAAATGCGTCTAAGGCATTAGCCATTTTTAAAATTTTAGGATAGGCAAAAGAGCGATATATAATCGTTGTTTTTAAAAATCTTTTCATAAAAGTTATCAGAATAAAATGAACTAAAAAAGAAAAAAATCCGCAAATGCGCCAAATACTTGGATTTTTAAACATTGCTTTAATGATTTTGGTATTATACCTACGATAACCATGCTGAAAATAAACTAAAAATGAAAACTTAGAGGGAACCATATGGAATTGAACTCCGTTTTCTTGAAGCATTTGATTGGTTTTTTGAATGGCCAACCTGTCATTTTCTATGTGCTCTAAAGCAAACATAGAGATAATAAAATCAAATTTTTTATCTATTTTAAATTTTTCTATTTCGGAAACAATAAATTCAGAACTTACAGCAAACTTACTATAATCATCAAATTTTTGATGTTTATAAACATCAATTCCAATGTAGTTAACTTTAAAACCCAATTTATGAAATATTTCCCTTACATAGCCCGAACCACATCCAATATCTAAAACACTTATCTCTTTTTTAGATATCAGTTTTTGTAAGTTTTCATATAAAAAACCATCGGTGTAAACTCGAGCAGGACTGGTTGACCTTTCATCTAAAACTTTTTTTGGCCTGAAAAATTTTGAATTCATTTTTTGTTTATTTTATTTTGAATATATTCTGCTAAGCGTGTTGCTAAGGCAACAATTGTATAAGTTGGATTAGCATAGCCAGAAGTCACAAAGACAGAACTACCGGCAATGTAAAGATTATCAATATTATGAACTTTACAGTTTTTATCAACCACCGAAGTTTTTGGGTCATTGCCCATTCTAGTGGTCCCCATATGATGAGAAGCATCTCTACTTATAGGCCAACTGGCTAAATTATCGTGAAGTAAGGGGCTTTTCAACTCACCAATGCCTAAATTTTGCAATTCTTTATCTAATATTTTATGTAAAAAAACTATTGTCTTTTTATCCAATTCTCCGATTGACCAAGAAAGTTTTATTTTAGGTATACCCAACAAATCTTTTTCATCACTTAAAGACACTTTATTTTCTGACCTCGGCTCTTGCTCTAAAAAGTTCCAAATTTTTACCTTTTTAACAATTTCTTTTTTATTTAAAATTCTTTTTTTTAATTCAAAAAATGCAAATTCAAAGACAACTTTTTTATTTTTTAAAATTTCTAAAATATGTTGTTTTATTATATCAAAGGGAATTTTTCTGCCCTTTATTAATTGCACTATATTGATAACCGCCTTCATTCCGGGATTATAAGACCAAGAAAAAATTGGTTCTAATAAAATATAACTATTAAGAACTTTATTTTGTTTTTGCGTCTCATCTTTTAATTTTAAACCGGCTCTTAATTGTTTTGAATCACCAATTAATCCCCAATAAAGAGCAAGATCAGTATTATTGTTAAAAAGATTAACTTCTCCAACTAATTCTTTGGGATGGTCCATATAATACCTGCCCACTTGATCATATTCATTACCAATATCAGAAATTAGTAAAATTCTGGCATTTTCTAATCCTCCAGCAGCTAAAATAAAAATCTTAGATCTGACAGAAAATTTGTTTCCTTCAATAGTTTTAACATCTAAAGCTTTAATTGATTTTTTATCATTGTCGGTAATTAAGTTAACCACATTGCCATTTAAAAAAACTTTAACTGTTTCGGAACTAGAAAATTCATCTTGGTATTTTTTGCCCCAATCAAAATCTTTTTTTTCTAACCAGCGAAAAACAGATGTTTCAATATTATTACTATCAATAATATGTTGATTATTTAAATCCGGAGAATTTAAACTAAAATTAGAGTAATTAGGTGCATCAAGCAAAGTGGCTGATTTTTGATAATAAGGCTCTAAATCAAAAAGAGAAATAGGCCAACCAGAATTTACCACCCAATCCCTTTTTTCAAAATCTATTTTGTCATGTGGTTTCCATCTACCAACCCACAATGTAGTAGTGCCTCCAAATTGTCTGGCACGCGCTGGACTACCAATTGGTAAATCAGTTGTTTCAACATCATTTAAAATCTGGATTTTTTCATTTTTTTTTAAATCTCCACTTTCTATAATACAAATATTAATGGGTAATTTTTTAAGTAAAAGAGCTATCGTAATACCGGCGGCTCCACCTCCTACAATACAAAGGTCGCAATCAATAACTGAATCTTTCTGAACTTTATCTGATTGAATAAACATATATTATAAATCAATATAAAGAAGATAAAAATACTAATTCCTCCTCGCATATTTTTTTAAAACTAAATTTATCTTCTATGGTTTTCTTAGCATTTTGACCAATTTTCATTTGAAGATTTTTATTTTCTAAAACACTTTTTATCGCCACATAAATTGATTTGGCATCAGTATTACAAAGGTATCCATTTTCTTGATGAATTAAAACATCTTTTATTCCTGCAACATTGGTACCAATACAAGGCAGTCCAACGGCCATTGCCTCTAAAAGAGATTTGGGGCTTCCTTCATAAAAAGAAGGTAAAATAAATAATTGACTTTTATTTAATTCTTCCGGGAGTTTAGCCTGTTCTATATTTCCTTTAAATTCAACATTCGCCCCTCTTTCTTTAGTTAATTTTTCTAATTCTTTTCTTAAAGAACCATCTCCTAAAATAGTAAGTTTAAGCTTTTCTATTTTGGAGACTGCTTCAATTAGTGAAGCAATATTTTTTTGCTTTTCTAATCTTACTACTGTTACAATGCTGTGTTTTTCTTTTAATAAAGGTAATGGTTTAAAAAAATCAGTATCTATGTGATTTGGCAATATTTTTATTTTTTTTTCTGAAATATTAAAAGTACTTACAACAAATTTTTTATCTTCGGTAGTGGGTAAAATAATAAGGTCAGCTAAGCCATAAGCTATTCTTTCTAGCAATGAAATAACTTGCAACATAATCCCATTTCTTTTTTTAAATTGGGAGAATCTCAACCATTCAAGCCCACAACGAACAATCAATTTACCTCCATACATTTTTTTAGTAATTACGGCCGCCCAAGAACCATTCATCTGATTAGTTTTTAAAAATTCAATGTTTCTTAATTCTTTTCTATAAAAAAATGGCAAAAGAAATCCGTAGATTTTAGAAGGCAGCTTATATTTTTTAGGCAAAATAATTATATTTTCAGGAAGAATTTTTTGGTAAGCAAGGTCAGACCGATCGCCATAAGTGAAAAAATAAATCTTTTTAAAATGTTTAGCAAATTCACAGTAGCGTAATAATTCGCGTTGAAGATTTCCTACTCTCTCCCAAGTTTGAAGTGAAACACCACCAGTAAAAAAAAGAGCCAGTTTTTTGTCCTTTAAGTTGTTCATAAATTAGGTGTTGACTATTACCTTATTGAAAATTTTTCAGGATCATCTATGCCTTGTTCTTGCATTAAGGCATTATTTATTTGTTCAGTTGTTTTAAAAAGCTTCATATCAACGCCTTCTTTGTCAGCAAATTGTATCATAGCCTTAATATCCTTAGGAAGACACTTGCCCCCATATCCCCTGTATCCCTTATGAATAACACTCAAATGAGACCTACCTATTCTTTTATCAGCTGACGCTGACTCCATTATTGAATCATAATTTACACCTATTTTCTGACACAAATCATATATCTGATTGGCAAAAGCCACTTTTACAGCAAACCATATATTACCAAAATATTTTACCATTTCTGCTTCAGTTGCAGGAAGTATTTTTTCAAAAGGAGCTGATGGTAACATCATTAATATGTCAGTTGCCACATTATAACTTTCTTTTGTATATCCTATTATTTGCCGATCTGGATAATTCATATCTTGGTCAACCGTGACTTCAGTTAAAAATTCGGGATTAAACACAAACTTGTGCAAAGGATATTTTTTTTGTAATGCTTCTGTTGTACCTGGTAAAACAGTGGATTTTATAACTATAATTTTTTCTCCCCCAATATTGCTACAACACTCTTCTATATAAGACAAATCAAACCCTTTATTTTTATCAAAAGGCGTAGGAACACAAGCAAAAATAATATCCGCCCTATTTACTTCCTCGATAGATCCTAAATTTCTGCCTTTGTCATACAAAAATAATTTTGCACCTTTTTTTTCAAAGTAATTTTTTAGGGCTCCTCCAACCATACCCACCCCCACAATTCCAACACTTAAATCTTTTAAATTTTTTTCCTTCATATATAAATTTTTTAATATTAAATTATTAATTATTTTTTTTATAATTATCAAACCACTCAATGGTCCTTTTAACGCCTTCTTTAAAAGAAGTTTTGGGTTCCCAATCTAGTAAATTTCTAGCCACAGTAATATCGGCGCCAGTATGTAAAATATCTCCTGGTCTTTCTGGTAGATATTGTTTTTCTTGACCAATTAAATCTGCTAAATAATTTACCGAATATGATTTTTCGTTTCCTATATTAATTGCTTCTCCACCTTTTATTTTTTCACTTTCTGTAGCATTAATTAAAGCATCAACCAAATCTTCCACAAAACAAAAAGCTCTGGTTTGCTCGCCAGTGCCAAAAATTGTTAAAGCCCCTCTTTGGCTTTTTTGTTTTAGAAATTTACCAATAACTAAACTGTATTCACTATCAGGATCAAGTCGTGGTCCATAAATGTTAAAAAATCTTAAAGAGACTACTGGTAATTTATAAAAATCAGTAAATAATTTGGCAAATTGTTCTCCTACTAATTTTTGTAGGCCGTATGGGCTAATAGGAGATGGTACCATGCTTTCTTTTAAAGGAAGTTCTTTTTGATTACCGTAAATAGAAGAAGATGAGGCAAAAACCACTCTTTTTACCTTTTTATCATAAGACGCTTTAAAGACACTTACCGTACCTGTAATATTGACATTAGAAGTGCCAACCGGATCTTTGACCGAAACAGGTATCCTTGGCATAGCCGCCAAATGAATCACATAATCAACCCCATTAAAAAGAGGGGCTATTGTTTCAAAATCACAAATATTGAATTGGTGAAATTCCGCTTTTGGATTTATATTTACTTTTTTTCCCGTTGACAAATCGTCTATAACAACAACTCTATAATCTTTTTTAATTAAAGCATCCACTAAGTTAGAACCAATGAACCCCGCACCACCAGTTACTAAAATTGTTTTATTATTCATAATTCTTTCTACCATTTTTTAATAGTATTCATAACTTTATTTTTAATTTTCATATAAAAACGCCAAATTTTATATTTAGATTGGGGAGCAATAAGTTTTAAAATTTCATTACCCCAAATTCTATATTGACCAGAAACTTTATAAGCTTTAATAACCTCATTCTTTATCATTCTTTTCATTGTGCTCTCGCTGATTTTCAAAAAATCTTGAGTTTCCTTAGGCGTATATATTTTACTAGGTTGAATTTTATCTACCATTATACTAATCATACACCCTTAAAATTGCGTGTCAACCCCTTTAGAAGTTTAAAAAATTATTTATACTAAATACATGCATCCAGCACTTCTAATTGGGTCAATAGGTGTCAAAACAGGTCATTAACGCCATTTTATACCTATAATCTTTTATTTTTTAGAAGCCATGAAGAACTTTGAATTTTATATCCACCAACGCTACTAACAATTTCAATGTTAAACTTTAAGCAAACATCTCTTTCTGATTTAGGAATGTTATCTATATTTCTATCTCCGCCCTTGGCAAAAATTAATTTATTGGTAGAGAATTTAAGAGCAATCGCCTCTAAACTCTTGGCAACAGAGCCATCACTATCTATAGATAAAAAAACTTCATCAACGCAACCCAAAGCTTTAACAATTTCCGCCCTTTCCTGCTCTGGCATAAATTCAATGCTCCCTTTTACTTTAACTTGGTTATCGTTATTAACTATTACAATTAAAAAATCGCCAAGCTCCTTAGCTCCTTTAATTAGATTAATATGACCAATATGAATTGGGTTAAAAAACCCTGAAGTAATAATTATTTTTTTATCTTTCATTTAATTCCATTGATTTTTATATTTTTTATTTATATCATAAACAAAGAAGGGAGTAAATATTAGAATAGGTGGAGATATAGCAGTAATTATATTTTAATAATTAAGCATCTTTGCTCTTACTCTAACCAAGTATCACTGATATATGGATTATTTTTAGCAATTCATATATTATAGAAACATATGAAAAACAATAACTCTTACATTAGTAAAAATATATCAAATTGGCTTTTTGGGTCTATTGGCTTGTTACTATTCTTGCCTATTGTAATTTTTCCTCCAAATTTTCAACCCTCTGATTGGTCACGAACAATGTTATTTAGAATTGTTCTAACCATACTAGTTTCGTATATTTTTTATAGATTTTTTTATAAAAAAAATCTTTCTCTAACCTTGCCAAAATGGGATAAACTTACCTACGCGCCACTTTTAATCCTTGGCGCTTTTTTTGTTAACTTAATTATTGCTACTATATTTTCAGAAGATATTTTATTTAGTATTTTTGGCTCACCCGCCAGATCCGGTGGTGTCTTAAACTTATTATTTTTCTTTATTTTATCTATTATCTTGGTAATCTTTATAAGTAAAAGCCAGTGGGAAAAGTTCTTCCACCTATTATTTGCTTCAGGATTAATAGCCTCATTATTTGCCATAGTTCAGTACTTTAATATTTTAAAAAATGTCTTTATTTCTTTTGAAAGTGGTTCTACTCCATCTTTTTTAGGTAACTCCACTATTTTGGCAATTTTTATACTTTTTTTAGTTTTTTGGTCTTTTTTATATTTTATTAAAAAGCAAAATAGAAGAGAAAAAATAATATATGGCGGACTGTTTGTTTTGTTCACTTTTACTATTTTTATTACCGGATCTAGGGCAGCCTATCTTGGCTTATTAATTGGATTTATGTATTTCTTTTTGCTTTACCCATATCGGCAAAAGTACAAAATACTTAAAATTACTGCAATTTCTATTTTATTAGTTGCTATAATTATTGTAACAATTTTTAATTTTTTTCCGCAATTGGGAGATAAAAATAATATCTTAAAAACTGTTTCTACTCGTTTATCAATAAATAAAGTCATTAAAGATGTTTTTGGCACAAGACTTTCAGCTTGGACAATAACTATGCAGGCTATAAAAGACAAGCCTTTATTGGGATTTGGTCCAGAAAATTTTTATATCGGCTTTGAAAAACATTATAACCCCATTCCATTTAACATTCCCAAATTATTATGGAATAGACCACATAATATATTATTAGATGTTACTGTAAATTCAGGCATATTTTCTTTATTGCTCTACATCTTTTTTTGGATTGTTCTTTTTTGGAAGTTACAAAAAGTTAAAAAACCAACATTGCAAGATAGCGAGCAAACTGATATCACTCTAAAAGCTCATACCCTGCAAGCTATGTTTATTGGATATTTAATTATAATTTTTTTCAGCTTTGACAGTTTTTCAACCTATTTAATTTCATTTTTCTTTATCGGATATTCATTCTACTTAATTTTTTTCCAAAGTGAAAAATTAGTAATACTTCCGCCACAAAGAAATTTTTTGCAAAAAAAACCGGTATTTTTTACATACCTTGCTATAGCAATTTTATTTTTGTGGTTTTGGAACATAAAACCGCTCTATCTTAACGAAAAAATTATTTTTGCTCAAAATTTAACTGTGGAAAAAATATACTGTAAAGATTCTCTTAATTTTGTAAATAATATAAAATGGGAAAATTCTGGCATTATAAAACCATATGCAATTTTAATATATTCTGATATTGTAAGAAAATGTGCATTTGTAGAACCAGAAAAAGAAATTGAATACTCTAAAAAAGCAACTTCCTTGCTTAAGTTGGCCACAGATGGTCAACCTAAGTTTTCTCAGGGTTGGCTTTTTAGAGGAAGCTTCACAAATGTTTTAGCTGCTAGAGAAGAAAATATTGATGAAAAAAACAAATTACTAACAAAGGCAAAAAGTTATTTAGATAAAGCCTTAGAATTAAGTCCTGGGCGACAAGAATCTTTTGTTGAAATAGAAAAAAATTATTTAATAGCCAAAGATTATGAGTCAATCAAAAAAACAGCCAAAGATTGTATTGCCATAGACCCAAGATTTGGTGAGTGTTATTGGTATTTAGCTCTTGCTCAAGTATTTTTGGGTGAACAAAAAGATGCTAAAAATAATGTTGATTTAGCAATAAAAAGTGGTTATCAAAATCCTCCTTATAAACAATTAGCAATTGCTTATATGAGCCAAGAAAATTGGAAAGAAGCGTTACTAGCATACGAAAAGGCGATTATACCAAGCGATGCATCAATGGCCGTGGGTCATTATGCAACGCTGACTTTTCTTTATGATAAAAATGGACAATATACTGATGCCGCCAAGACGGCGATTGAAGTTTTTAAACTTCAACCAAAAAATAGAGAAACTTTTCAGTTTATTAAATTATTACTTGCTAAAAATCCAAACGACCCTATTTTAAATTCTTCAATAGCTTTTATATACAAAGAACCTGGCCCAGATCAGGATATTGTTAAATCAAAAGCCATATATTTAAATCTTATCCAAGGATATCCAGAAGAACTTGAATATCGATGGCAACTTGCTCACGCTTATTACAATCAAAAAGAGTATGACAAGGCTTATCAAGAAATCGTAACTTTAGTATCTAGAGGCTTTAATAAAATATCAGAAATGAATGATTTTTTAAAAACCTTTCCCAAACAATACCTTGACCAATATCTAAAAATAAGACCTAAGTTATAAGAAATACCTTTTCGTCAAAAGCGCATATAAAACCAAAAAAGCCCTTTACGGGGCTTTTTTGGTTTTCCCTTCAATCACCAGATTTTACTGGAAGATAAGGGTATCAATCAGAAATTAGTAGGACCAAGACTGTGAGCCTACTGTGTTAAACAAGTAGCTGTTTGACCAATCGTTGGTTCCAGCTGTTGTTGAAGCAGAGTGAGCTACAGCAGATTCATCAGACCATATCAAGTTTGCATTCTCAGCAGAAGCGTTAGCTGTTGCTGAAGAGAACAATTTCAAGATTCCGGTTAATGTTGTACCTACATTAATGTAGTTGTAACCTGATGTTTGATGAGCAGTGTCTACTGTAAAGCCAAATGAAACACCATCTTTACCTGTATCAGTTGATCCGAGAACATTAAATCCTTGTGGCACACCTCTTATTGTGTAAGTAGTGCTTGATCCGGCTGAAATTGTATCTTCAGTAGAACCATCCCAAGTGATTATAACTGCATTGTCAGCTTCTGATACACCATTAGTGCTTTCAGCAGTGAGACCATTAGTGTCAACAATGCTTACAGCAGAAGTGATATCAACTCCATTTTTTAGAAGTTTGATAGATTCAATTTCTAAGGCATCTGCGGATGCTGCATCTGACCAGTTTACAGTAACTTTAATTTGCTTAACATTAACTGGACCTTGTAATGGAGCGGCAACAGTGAATTTATACAAATCCATTGTAGCTCCATTGATAAGGTTGGCGCTTGTTAATGGAACCTGTGTAATTGTAGGAACTGATTTAAACACATAAGTTTCATTTCCAGTTCTTGTATTAGTAGAATCTTCAGTTTCTGTTCCATTTGGATCAGCGTACTTAACATAAGTTAAGGCAGCTACTGTATTTAAGTTAGTAGATGCGTTAGTAGCTGAAGGCACTGCCAAGTTCCAGTACAAATCAACTCTCTTAGAAGTTGAAGCTGGGACAGCAACGGTCAATCCTGTGAAATTAAAGTAGCTGTTTGTGTTGTCATAAGGAACTGGATATAAAGTTAAAGATAATCCTGTTGCGTTATCCTTCAATGTTGCAGAAGAAATAGGCAATGAAGAACCAGTGGTAAACCTCATTTCTCTAACAGTGTAATCTTGGTAAGAAGAAGTTAATTTAAATCTTCCTGCCAAAACTGTTTGATCTCCGTACACTACTTGATTTTGAGGAGTACTATCAAATGATGTAGCAAGAGCTCCAGAAGAGTAAGTAAGAGTTTGTCCTGTAACACTTGTTGAGTCAGCAGTAACTGCAGAACTTGCAGTTGTTCCGTCGATATCAAGAGTCATAGCACTTGTTCCAGAACTCATTCCGACAGCAACGTCTGCATATACGATTACGTCAATTGTCTGTCCAGCTGCTAAGTTGTAATTAACAGACCAAGTATTGGCGTTAGAAACTGTTGATTTAACTGATGATGTTTGTGTTCCATATTTTACATATAGATTTGTAACATATCCACTAACATCGCCAAGAGTCAAGTTGATAGCTGAAACATTAACTGCTTCTGAAGTAGCGGCAGTTAAAGTATAATGTCCCAATTTGTAACCATAAAGTGGGGCAACTACTGTGTGATTAGTGTAAGCAGTGTACTTTGATAATGTCAAAGTTCCCTGTTTAACTGTCAATGTATTTCCATCAACATCAGCTGCTGGAACATCAAGAGTAGTTGAAGAAACTAACCCTGTACCGTTATTGTTGGTGCTAGCACCTTCAATTCTGGTAGCAATAGTAGTTCCAGAAACAACGCTATTTGTTCCGTCGTTATCAAAGATATCAGCTCTTACCTCTAAAGTCACTGGACTTCCTGGTTCAACTATTAATGAAGAACCTAGGTTAAAAGTAGTATAAGCTGTTGCAGAACCATTGTCATGCAATGTAGAAGTGCTTCCAATTTGAACTCCGTTAGCATAGATTGCGCCATTTCTCAATGAAGCAACTCCTGCTGTGCTAACTACTGCCGAGATATAAAGAGTTTCAATCTTTACTTTTTCTCCAGCGGCTTTCAATTCAAATTTTGCCAAACTGGCATTTGAAGCTCCATCAACAATGTCTCCTGATGGAGAACTAGTCATTTTAGTGATAGTAAGAGTTCCGGCATTAACAGTTTGTTCACCAGAAGATCTCTTGGTAAATGTAGCATTAGATACTAAGTCAGATAATACATTTGCATTAAGCTGTGTATCAACAACTGTAACATCAGCCACATTCCACAAATGCATTGTAAAGGTTGAATTTGATCCTCCAACAATGTCAGCTAACACTTTTACAACTCTTGTTCCGGCCTCCATTCTTTTTGGAGCACCCATTAAGTCAAAACTTGCGTAGCTGAAACCGTCTTTATTCTTTGTTAACTGAACAGTTGAACCAACTTGTACTCCATCAACATAGAGTTTAAAGTTTGCCAAGTCTGAATCAGTAACACTTCCTGTTCTTCTAAAGCTAATTCTCTTTAGATCAACAGCTCTTGTAGTTACAATAACGCTGTTTTGGAAAACAGTGTAACCATCTTGAGGGTCAACAGAAGCGGCTGAAGGGGTTGTGGTGGCGTTCCACTCAACACCAGCCAAAGTAACGGATGATATTGTTTGTGGATTTCCTGTTAAAGGGAATGATCCATTTACAGAACTAGCGTTTGTTTTAACATCAGAAACTGAAACAACTTGCAATTGTACTTGTTCGCTAGCTGCTCCGTCAACATCTGATAATACAGAAATAACTACAGAACCATTTGAAGGAACTGTAAATAATCCTGCAGAATTATTGAAGTTGATAATAGTTTCAGAAACTGCTGAACCATCTGTTAATCTTTCAGCTCCCATAAACAAATAAGTATTTGTTAAAGAAGCATCAGCTGAAGCACCAATTCTCTTTAATTTTAATCCAGTAACTTTCACTTCGGCATTATCACCATTAACAAATAATAAACTCATCATTGGCTTTAATGCTGAAGCATCAATAACAGTTCCGGCAACTGGGTTGTCAAGAGCTAACAT
>Ga0209542_10001950_pt1 | contig 47336 bp, 47 predicted proteins | sample RifCSPhighO2_01_FD_184028 | JGI IMG/M metagenome (GOLD analysis project Ga0209542, IMG submission 184028) | Soil microbial communities from Rifle, Colorado - Rifle CSP2_plank highO2_0.1 (SPAdes) (version 2) | ecosystem: Environmental > Terrestrial > Deep subsurface > Rock core/Sediment ...
ATGGCACGACACGGCGGATTGAATCAGGAATAGTTAATTGACCCCGATCTCTAACAATACTAATGGTTTTCATATTTTCAGAATATCAGAAATTCAGAAAGAAGTCAAGATGTAAATTAATTGGAGCGGGAGACGAGGATTGAACTCGCGGCCTTCTCCTTGGGAAGGAGACGCTCTACCACTGAGCTACTCCCGCACTTCGACCTATGGCCTCAGTGTAAACAATCTTACCATATCTTCTGGAAAAATTTGATTCTCCGTGTTAAAATACTACGGGATAATATGGTGTTACCTTTTTTAAGAAAACATAGTGTGTCTGGAATCGTCTATGAAGCCTCTTGGGGACAAACCTCTGGTGAGGTTGTTATTGTTACAGGACGAGGGTTCGAATTTACCATCCCCTACGAGCGGTTTTTGGAGGTCCGCGACACTCTTCTTCAATCGGATGTCGGGATAAGTGTTGTTCGGGGAGCAGGAGCTGGACTTCTAACTTTGGGAGTTGCCGGGATAGCGATGACCGCGCGTCCTATTGTTTCTGCAGAGGTTGACTATAGATTAGGTCAGGCTGCAAACAGTATTGCAGTTCAGGTTCAAAACCAGGCATATAATGAGGCTATACGCAAAAGTGAAGAATCGGCAGCACAGATTGAATATACCCGAAAATTTGCGCAAGAATTAGGTATAGAAAACACAGACTTTTACGTATATATACCTAAAATCGATGCCCGAGCGCCTGTTGTTTCTAACGTAGACACCGCTCGCGAGGACACTTACCTTGATGCTTTAAAGAAAGGGGTTGCACACGCGTACGGATCAACTTTCCCCGGGCGAGGCGGAGGGACTTATGTGTTTGCGCATTCGACAAACGGGGCTTGGAATGTTTCTCGATATAACGCAGTTTTTTATCTTTTGCGCGAACTTAACCCGGAAGACCAGGACGATATTTTTGTTTTCTTTCAAGGAAAAGTCCACAAATATAAAGTTGCCGAAAAACACATAGTTGATGGGGATGATGTATCTTGGTTGGAAAGTTCTCAAGGCGGTCCGGAACGACTAATTCTTCAGACATGCTGGCCCCCGGGGACTGCATGGAAGCGTTTAATTATTGTTGCGTATCCGGAGAAGATAGATACGGAGAATGCGGCGACACCTTTGGGACAAACCCCGGATGTGTATGGGGGGAACTAGAGGTTAGAGATTGGACACTAGACATTGGGAATCCTCTGAACAGGACAGGGTTAGCTATTCGGTTTTAACCATACAATTAATTGACAATTGTTACAGGATGATATTCCCTCTTGACAGGTCTTGACAGCGATGTTATAATCCGTCCCATAACGTAGGAAAGCAAGTTTCCTACTTAATCTCGCAAGCTCGATATAACATAAATTCTGCCACCTGCTGCCCTGCAGGTTTTCTTTTGCCCAAAAGAGATACTAAATGAATAAAAAAGTAGCTATATCAACTTTAATTGCAACAGCAATGTTTGCTTTCCCAGCCAGTCCTTCCTCGGCTGCTGTTTCCTGTGTTTCGCAATATGGTGGTAGTTATGGTGCGAGTGAAGTTTGTGTAAAGACCGGAGAACTTCAAGTAAATAAAGAAGTTTTTGATCCTCAAAATAAAAAGTTTGTTGATAACCTTGGTCCTACGTCTTATAAATTTGCGGCCGGAGAAGAGGTCACTTTTAGAATTCGCGTTAAAAATGCGGGGGATGAAACTTTAACTAAGGTTCAGGTCTCTGATATTATGCCTGGCTTCCTTGAACCAGCATCTGGAGCTACTACTTTTGAAATAGCAGAACTTAAAGTTGGGCAAACTGAAGAGCGCGAAATAAAAGCACGGGTAGTTTCTATTGATAAGCTTCCAAAAGACAAGATGGTTATTTGCGATGTAAACAAAGCAGAAGCTGTTTCGGGAGACAGAAAAGACAGTGATACCGCACAGGTTTGTGTTGAGAAGAAAGAAGCTGCACAGCTTCCTAAAGCCGGAGCTGAACATACTATTGTTACTTTACTTTCTTCGGGTGTGTTGGGTTACGTCGGATTAAAATTTGCACGGGCCAAGTCAAGACTTGGCTAAAGTTTTTTAAGTGTGGAGAAAACGGTTGTTTGAAACTCCACGACCAACCGCTCTCTCCGCTCTTAATTGGTCGATGATTTAAGAGAATGGACCTTCCTCGTTAGAGGGAGTGGCACATAAACAAAACGCAGGGCAAAAAAGAAAGAAAGAGGAGGTACGGCCATGAAGTGGCTGCTAGGCAAGATCTTACCTGTTCTGATCGTGGCCGGACTGCTTGGGGCTTTGGTTCCGGCGGCCAGCGCGGATCACGACATCCCGTGGAAGGTGACGGCGGATTGTGACGGCGGCTTTTGGGCCACCGGACCGACCACGCACACCATCAGCGGGGTGACCAAGAACTACAACCACGTTGTCGCCTTTTGGGGCGGCGGAGTGGATGGCGTAGGCGGCGGTACGTGGGCGATTGTCAGTCCGGTCCCCAACCAGGGGTTCGTGATGAGTGTCACGGACGGCGCGGCCTGCATCACGCCATTGGCCAAGGCCAAGGCGATCATTGCGCGTGAGTGCAAAGATTGCCAGGAGTTGGTGGTGCGGCGTGCGGAGCAGGGAGCGACTCAGCCCAGGGCGACGGCAACGCCGTTTCGGATCCCGGGTGCGCCCACTGCTACTCCAGTTTCGGCGCCGGCGGCCGTTGTTATCGGTGGGGTCAATGTCCCAACGGACATCTCGACCTGTCGGTATGAGGTCCGCACGAACGATGGGGAGACACGCACTGTTGGGTTCCGACTGCTGAACGGCGAGGTGGCCTACGCTTTCGCCAAGCGCATCAATGGATCCAACGGCGAGCCGGTCTACAAGGTCTTCTACGCCGTCGGCGAAAACGCGGTGACCTTGACCCATGGGTTCTTGCTCGTCTGCTCGACGCCGCTCGTGTTTCAGCAGGAGGCCTTTACCGGTTTTCGGCAGATCGATCCGGCGGCGGACAGTCAGCTGGACGGCCAGAACCTGTTTGGGCAGTCGGAGGAAGTCCAGGCGGCGCACGTTAAGGCTGCTGGTGGCGATTCTCTTCGTGCCCAGTTAGATTGGGTGAAGGCGCACAACGCGCAGGTGATGACCGCGCAACCAGCGCCGATCCCGTACACAGGGAAAGGTGGTGGTGTCAATCCCACCTTGTCCAATAAGCCTCCGCTCAACGCCGTCAAAGTGTCCGATGGGGCGTCTGTCTTCCCGGTTTGGGGAGTCAACGTTCCGTTCAAGTCGGACCAGAGCCAGGACTACGTCCGGCTGCATCCCGGCGACACCCTCTCAAAGGGGTATAGCCAGTTGCTTACGGACTTCGCGTTCGGATCGGCCTGGCGGGAGAAGGGTGAGTGGGAGTACATCCTACCGCCTGGCACCAACGAGGTGTGGGTTGTTGCGGTTGGCGACGCCCCCCCTGAGGTCAAGCGCTCTGGAAACAAGTTGTCGTTCAAGACGAACGATGACGTTACCCGGGCCGCGCCCAATAGCCAGGACGGGACGAAGAAGCCGCCAGTGGGGTCCACAGGGATCTCGCTGTTGGTGTACGCCAACTAGCCCAACGCCCTGCACCCGGAGAGGGACCAATAAAGCAGCATCGCTGCCTACGGTCCCTCTCCAAAGTACATTTTTTAAGCAAGGAGAGTGATTTTTTAAAGTTTTAGAAACTCGCTCCCTCGGCTTAAACGAAGTCTTGAGGCTTGCTCCAAAAGATTGTCACCGTATGACAACCTTAGGCGGCGAGTGCACATGAACAATTAGGGACACAAAAAAGAAAGAGAGACAAAGATGAACTGGTTCAGGCGGCTCTTCGTGTCGGGATCGGCGGTTCAGGTTGGGATCGACCTGTTGGGCTTGGCGGTTTTGTTCTTCGTCGCTAACACCGACGCGAACTGGCTGAGCAAGCAGTGGCTGTTGGCGGCGGTTATCATTCTCACGCTCGCGTGGGATCTGGTGCTGCTCGCCTACTTCTACTGGGTGCCCACGTACGATCCGGCTGCTCACGTGGCGGCGGGAACGACTCCACCGGCTGGTGCTTTGTCCAACAGGCGTGTTCGCCACGGCCTGTATTGGATCGCGCTTGCCGCTCTGTTGTCGCTGTTTGCCCTCGCGGCGCTGTTCTTGCCGCTCGGGTGGGACCGGCCGTCGGTGGTCATTCTGGTCACCGTCTTCGTACTCGCCGTGACGGTGCTCGACGTTGTCACGTCGGTGTTTTCTCTCAAAAACGCGTAAAGGAGGAGTGCTATGAAAGGGTTCCGGTCTTTGTTCTTGGTGGCGCTTGTTACCCTCATGGGTGCGTGCGCTCCCGGCGATCCTATTCCAGGGGCCGCACCGGCGCCGACAGTAGCGAGCGGCGCAGGCGCGCAGCAGACGGCGGTTCCCCAGGCGGCACCTGGCGCCCCTCAGCTGGCTGGTCCTGGCACTGGCGCGGTGATCAACCACGCCACGTCGTTGAAGAGCGGCGCGACTGGTGTCATCAACTGGGGGTACGGACCCTGGGGCGAGACCGGCGTGGTCTATCCCAAGATCGACCCCAACGGCCAGGTGCCGATGGGCCCGTCACAGCTTGTGACGGAGTTCAACGGGAACAACTGGCGGGACAGCGGGAGCTGGAAGTTCACGCTTCCGAGCGGCTACAGCGAGGTGCTTGCCACAACACAGGGCGACGCTCCGCTGGAGGTCACGGTTCAGGGCAACACCCTGACTATGACCAGCAATGCTGCCGTCAGCGCCAAGGCGCTAGACGCACCGGACAAGGTCAAGCGACCTACTAGGGGCTCGACCGGCGTCAGTCTGGTTGTGTTCGTCAAGTAGGCGTCGTAAGAGTGTCCCAATCGGGGAAGAAGCAAGGAAGTATACGTTCCATCGTATGGAACAATACCCACCTCTTCTTCCCCGGCACACACATTTTCAATCTTCATTTTTTAATCCATGAATAAATATCAAAAAGGTTTACTCAAAAAATACAATCTCGAAACTTCCATTCTTGTTATTGCAAGCTATCCTCCTCGCGGGGGAGTTTATACAAGTAAAACCGGAGGGGGCTTGGCTCCTTTTACCAAAAATACAATTACTGCTATTTCTGATTATCAACGCACAACCCCAACAGATGGAAAAATAATTGTTTTGGCTGAAACTTTGGGACGCGAGGAAATCTATGAGGAAGGAAACGTTTTGGTTTGGCGAGTTTTCAAGAGAAATAGTATAGTTTTATATAAGCAGTTATTTGGAGCAGTTAGTCAATTTAGTAAAGTAAGAAACATTTTAATTGAGTTTGAGTTTAATTGTTATGGAGACTTTTTTATTGCTTCATTTTTCCCGTTCTTTATCTCTTTATTAAGGATCTTCAATAAAAACATCACCCTGGTTTTACATCAAGTTATCTTCGACCTTTCTCAACTTTCCGGGCATTTAGGCTTTAAAGGCAAAAGCATGAAGATTAGTATTTTTAATGCACTTATTCGACTTTATTATTGGTTTATCGCATCTGTCTCCAACAACATAATCACCCTTGAGGAGGAACATAAGAATCGTTTGGCAAAATTAATCTCTGAAGAGAAAATAACGGCAGTTCCTCATGGTGTGGACTTGAATTTTAAAGCGACGAGTAAAAGTAAAGCCCGCAAAAAGTTGGGGTATAGAGATGATGAATTAGTTTTGTTGTATTTTGGTTTCTTAACATGGTACAAAGGTGCCGATTTTTTGGTTAATACTTTTGCCAAGAGGCAATACAAAATAGCTGGTAAAAGAGTGCGAGTAATTTTGGCAGGAGGAGATAGTCCTACTCTTTCTTCGAAACCACACTATCAGGATTATATTGGAAAACTTAGGACTAAAGCAGAGGGTAGTAACACGGTCTCTATAACTGGATTTGTACCACAGGAAGACATCCCTTTGTATTTTGCTGCTTCTGATTTGGTCCTCTTTCCTTATCGGACTTTTATGTCGTCTTCCGGACCATTGTCTCTTGCCTTAAGTCATAAAAAGCCGTTCTTACTTTCTTCCAGTTTGAAGGGATATTTTTTGTCTCCTGATTTTTCCAGTTCGCTTGATCAATGTGGGCTTCGCGAAAAGGATGTTCTTTTTTCTTTAAGGCCTACTAGCTTACTTAAGAAGGTAAATGCTCTTTGTTCTGACTTTGGATATTTTAATAAACTGAGTGCTTTTTCAGCGCAAGTTGCAGCAAGACGATATTTCGAGGTATTGGTTCCAAGCTATTTAGCGGTTATCGGCGCAAGACAGCGGAGTGAGTCCTTGTTTTCAGCTGGTGCTTTTATGCGTAGGCTGTTGGCTGTAAAATAGTGTTATGATCCGGCGATTACTCCAACCGATTTGGATAATACCACTTGTTGTTCTACTTCTTGCAATCACAAATTATCAGCATGGTACATATCTTACCGGTTGGGACAATCTTCATCCCGAGTTTGACTTTTTGGGTAACATCAAGCGTTCCTTTTTTGCTGTTTGGCAGGAGTATCAAGGACTAGGGTTATTGGGAGGGATGGCACATTCTTCTGATCTTTTAAGGCAGGTCTTTCTTTTGCTTCTATCCGCTTTTGTGCCTGTCTGGGGTTTGAGGTATGTTTGGACTTTGTTAATGCTTCTGGCCGGTGGAGTTGGGGCTTACAAACTTACAGAGCTTGTCCTTGGTAAAAAGCATGCTAACGCTTCTTGGGTTTCAACGATTGCTGGATTGTTTTACATACTAAATTTGGCGACAATTCAGGTTTTTTGGGTTCCTTTTGAATCTTTTACTGCACATTTTGCGTCGTTGCCTTGGCTTGTATGGGGAACTATTAACTATTTTTCCCGGCCTAGTATCCGCACGCTTGGTTTGTTTGCCTTGGTGTCTTTACTTTCAACACCTTCTTATTACGTTCCGACATTTTTTGTTGTTACTTTGCTGGTTTGGGGTTTGGTGTGTCTTATATATCTTGTGGCGTCGCGCAGGGTTTTAGTGTTTTTCGACATATTAAAGCTCTTTGGAGTACTTCTCTTAACGAACGTGTTTTGGCTACTCCCTTTTCTATACTTTACATTAACTAATTCTCATGTGGCTTTTGAAAATAAGATTAACCAGATGGGGACAGGGACTATTTTCTTAGAAAATCAGAAATATGGGGGCATTCAGGACGTGGCACTTCTGCGAGGGTTTTGGTTTGATAAGGTGGATCCCGACTTGGGAGGCAATTTAAAACCGTTAATGTTGCCGTGGCAGGAGTATTTGGGTAATCCTCCGGTTTTGGCTCTAGGTTATATTTTCTTTGTTGTAATCTTGGTTGGTGTTTTTATTTCTTTGAGGAAACGGGGGATAAATCTAGCAATTGTTTGTTCCTTGTTTTTGTTGTCTCTAACAATGCTTCTTTCGGCAACACCACCTTTTTCGTGGTTGGGTAACTTTTTCCGCGAGCAAGTTCCATTGTTTAATCAGATATTCAGATTTCCGTTCACTAAGTTTTCAACCCTGGCTTCTTTAACCTACGCGGTACTTTTTGCCGTCGGGGTCGGTTATTTCATCAACAAGATTCGTTATCTGAATAAATTAGGTTGGAGAATTTACTTCGTCCCCATTGCTCTTCTCTTATTGTTTGTTTTGCCCGCTTTTCGGGGCAACCTGTTTTATTCAAAGGAACAAATAAAAATTCCGCAGGAGTATTTTGATGTCTTTAATTTCTTTAAGAAAGAGGGCCAAAACACAAGGATTGCAAATTTTCCTCAATACACTTTTTGGGGTTGGAATTATTATAGGTGGGGATATGGTGGATCCGGGTTTTTGTGGTATGGGATAGATCAGCCAATTTTAGATCGCGCATTTGATCCTTGGAGCAGGCAAAATGAAAATTACTATTGGGAAATATCACAAGCGCTTTATTCGAGAAATTCGGATTCTTTTTCCGGTGTTTTGGACAAATACCAAATTAACTGGTTGGTGTTGGACGAAAACGTAGTAAATTATTCTTCTCCAAAGTCTCTTTATTTTGATGAACTAAATGCTTTGCTAACTCAAAGCGGTAAAGCTAATCTTTCTGCTACTTTTGGAAGCATTAAGATTTATAAAGTTAATCTCGCTCAACCGGTAAATAATTTTGTGTTTGTGGCCGGCAACTTGCCGTCGGTTGCTCCAACTTATAATTGGGACAACAATGACGTTGCGTATTTGGATCACAGAGATTATATGTCTGACACAACACCAGATTATTATTACCCTTTTCGCTCATTGTTTACTGGTAAGCAATTACAGGATAAAGAGTTTGTGGTGGAAGACGCAGGAGACTCATTTGTATTTAAAGCCGACGTTCCGGAAAAGTTTTTTGGTTACACACTAAATGCTCCAAATACTCAAGGCGAACTTGTATACATTGATCCCGATAAATTGGAAGAGGTTACACAGAACGAGCCGCAGGCTTTTCTCGAAAATGGCGAGATAAAGGTTATCTTTCCGAAGACTCCTGGTTATTTCTCAAGAGAGCTTGATCCGACGGATACAACAGCCAGTCGCATTTGTGACACACCGGACGAGTCGCTGGGGAAACAGGTGGTCTTGGAAAAGCGTGTTCTTCAATCGTATTCGAAAGATATTTCTTGTAGGGTTTCGTTTTGGGTCTCTTCTTTGGGGCACGATTTGTCTTATATAATTTCCGTCCAAAGTAGGAATATAAAGGGTCAACCTTATGTTTTTTGGCTGGAAAACTCCCTTGGGCACAAGGCTGACATAGAGACCTTTCTGCCACGGAATATAGATTTCCGAACTGATTATATTGTTCAACCGCCAATGGCTTTTGATGGTGTTGGGTACACTATCCATTTCGATAATCGCTCACCGGGGAATTCAGAATCTATTAATGAGCTAGGGCAAATTCGCGTATATCCAATACCTTACAAATTCCTTAAAAATCTAGCGTTATTTGCGCAAGACAAACCTGTTCAGGTGGTTAGCTATTTGGATAACGTAGTCGTAGAACATCCAAACCAGGCAGCATATAGAGTCTCTTTAACTCCGGAAGAGAATAGTACCTTGGTCTTATCACAAGCTTACGATAAGGAATGGGTAGCGTATCGGGTAAATCGCAAGATTCCAAGTTTTTTGACTCCTCTTTTTGGTGAAAAAATCATGGACCATGTTTTAGTAAACAATTGGCAAAACGGTTGGAAGATCGACAAGGAAGATAAAGAAATAGCTATCGTTTACCTTCCTCAGTATTTAGAGTTTATTGGCTTTGGATTTCTTGCCTTGGGGGTGGTGTGGTTTATGCTATCATCTAAATTGTGGAATTTAAGGTTAAGTTACTTCAGACGAGAGAAGAAGCAAAAGACACGAAAACATTAGTTTTTGAGCGACCGGATGGATTTTCTTACATAGCCGGACAATATATTTACCTTACCCTACCTCATTTGTCTTCCCCAGACCTTCGAGGAGATACGAGACAATTTACCCTGTCCTCTTCCCCTACAGAAAAGAATCTTCAAATAACAGTCCGTATACGTTCGACAAGTCCTTACAAGCAAACACTGGGGGCGATGAAGCTTGGCGATACCTTGGAAATGCACGGGCCAAACGGAGAATTTGTTCTTGATGACCGAGCGGCCACCCCCGAGGTGGCGCCTCAGATATTTATTGCCGGAGGAATTGGGGTAACTCCTTTTAGGAGCATCATAAAGTATGTTACGGACACGGGAAGCACTACTCCAATACATCTTGTTTGCTCGAATTCGATCCCGGAAGAAATTGTTTTCAAAGAAGAATTAGAGAACATAGTACACAGTACACAGAACATAAAAATTATACATACCATTACAAAGCCGAAAGAGAGTCGGGTTAACTGGAAAGGTTTGGTGGGTCGAATTGATGAGAAATTTCTTTCTGGCTTTCTAAAATCCAATCTCTATCCTCTAACCTCTGTTTTTTGGCTTTGTGGTCCTCCGCCAATGGTTTCTGCTATGGAGGAGCTTTTAGAAAAATTGGGGGTTAAAGAGGAGAATATACGAGTAGAAAAATTTACTGGCTATTAAGGCTGGTGTAGAATATACATACGCCGAGATAACTCTTTGTAGAGCGTGCCGTCTTAGCTCAGTTGGTAGAGCGGTTGTATCGTAAGAACCTCGCTCTTCGAGCGAGAACCTTGCAATTGTTTTGCTACGCGACACAATTGTAAACCACAGATGGTGATTGCCGAAGTAGCTCAGTGGTAGAGCAGTCCCTTCGTAAGGGAAAGGTCGGAGGTTCAACTCCTCTCTTCGGCTCCGAGAAGTATGGAATCCAGAAGATCATCTGTAGACAACAAAAGAAAAACTAGGCAGGGCTTGATGCTTTTTTTGTTGTCCGGAGGTCTCTTGTTTTTTCTTCTCTACATGGGTATAAACGGTGCGGCAACACTGACCCTTTTGGCCGACAGATTTCGGAAAGAAGAAGTGGTTAGCACCGAAGACAAGACTCCGCCAACCCGACCAAGTCTTGTTGATTTTCCGAAGGTTACTAGAGAACCTGAAATAACGATTAAGGGTTATTCGGAGGCAGGAACAAGTGTTGGGATTTACAGAAATGACAAATTGATAACGGAGGTTCAAGTGGGTGAGGACAGCAAATTTTCGGCAAAGATTACCCTTGAGAAAGGAGAAAATATCATTGCGTTTATAGCTCGTGACAAAGCCGGAAATGATAGTGAAAAGTACGACGGAAATGTAGTTATCTTTGACAATGAACCACCATTTATCGAAGTTACATCACCAGTGGACGGCCAGGAGGTTGCCGAAAAAGTCTTAGTTATAGAAGGGAAAACTGAAGGTGGATCCAAAATTACGGCCAACGAAAGAATCGGCACAGTCGATGCGGATGGCAATTTCACAATCAAGTACACCTTAGCGGAAGGCGAGAATTCTATCCTTCTTGTTGCTATTGATCGAGGCGAAAACAAAACTGAGAAAACCCTTACTGTAAAGTATTCGCCTTAATCCTCTTGCAGGGCGAGCACAATCCCCAACCACCCCATTACCCAAGGATAGAACAGAGAGTTGTCAAAAAGAGAATGCGCAAGGAGCGCTGCTAGGCTCGAAAATAAAAGTGCGCCTAAATGGGTTTTCTTCTTTTTCCACCCTACAAAAAAAGATTTTCCGATAAATCCCAGATAAACAAGAAGGCCGGTAACTCCGGTTGTTGTAAGTGTAAACAGGAGGCTTGAGTGGACACCGGAGCCGGTGTGACGGGCGGTGGAGTCTGAAAATTCTTTATACAAGTTGTAGCCTATCCCAAATAATGGATTTTTTGAGGCAACTTTTAGGCTTTTTGTATAGTTGTCAAAACGAGAAGTGATGGTCTGAGTTCTGGCAAGATTTGTACCGACGCTTTTTCCGGGATGGGGTAAGAAGTATATCGTCCCAGCAGAGAGAACAGCCAAGACTAAAAACAAGATTATCTTTCTTCGCAGGAGGAGGAGGGTAGTGAACAAGACTGCAGCAGCAACATAGCTTGCACGAGAATATGTTAACGCAAGGGCAGACCAACTCACCAGGAAGATAAAACACGAGATAATTTTTGCTGATATGTCTTTTGTTGGCCTGTAAAGCAGAGCGCACATACCAAGGACAATTAGTATTCCTGTGAATGCCGGATCCAAGAAGGATCCAATTAAACGATAATAATGGTAATCCCAACCATACTCGCCCAAGGGGCGGGTGTCGGGAAACAATAAGTATCCCAGGATTCCGCCTAGCGCAATAAAGAAACCAATGCTTATTAAGCTGTCGTAGAGGGTTTGCTTAAACTTTCCTCGGTTTTTTTCTCTCCGAACGGTTTCGGCAACTCCCAGATAGAACATAATATATAGAGCAAGTCTTAAGAAATACATTAGGCCTACGAGCACGGGTTTGCCGGGACCAATTGAGAGACCACCCAGTATCAGACTGAAGGCGGCTACCCCCAAAAAGGAGAGTAGTGGTCTTGCAAAAATAGAGTAGCTAGATTTATCGTTTTTGCCTGACACTAGATTCCAGACAAGATCTGTAAGCCAGGCAAAAACAAACAACCCGGCAAGAAGATCAACTAGATGGATTCTTATCCCGGGAGAGACCTCAAAACTTGTAAGTTGTCCAAAGGGAAAGGCTACTAGGTATAGGAATAAAAACCAGGGCATGATGTTAGGGGTGTCTTTGTTCTAGATATAATTTTGACCAGGCAAGGAATGAATGGAAAGACATCACAAAAGCTGCAATAAAACCAGCTCCTCCATCAAGAAAACCGCCTTTAAAAAGCCAGTTTTGAACAAATTTAAATACGGGGAAAAATATAACTTTGAATAAGTTGCCCCTTTTGCCTTCCTTTTTGTTTTCTTCTGCGTGGATTGTTGAGTAAAAATTCACATCGGTTAAAAACTCCTCTATTGTCTGATGCGGATAATGAAGGAGTGGGGTGTTTAGGGTTCTGGTTTCACCTTTAATGTTCCAGGTTTCGTGGATTTTTCTTTCCCATCTTCCCGCCCCTTTCCTTGCCAGCCTTAGAATACGGGTATTGCCGGTTTCCCCATGCTTTAGGGTCTGCCCCCATAGGGAATCTACACGTTTTAGGAAAAAACCCGAAGGTGTCGTATCTGTTCCACCTCCGGGGTGGAACAGTGCTTGCACCTCGCTTTTAATTTCTGTGGCAAGCTCTGCTGGCACTCTTTCGTCGGCGTGGATGAAGAGGGCCCAGTCTCCTTTTACCCTGTCTAGGCCGTAGTTGTGTTGGCCTGCAAAATCGGAATTTAATTCTCGTCTGAAGACCTTTGCGCCTAAGCGTTTTGCGATTTCTACAGTCTTATCTTTGGAGTAATCATCAATTACAATTAGCTCGTCGCACCAGGAAGCACTTTTTATACAATCTTCTATGTTTTGCTCTTCGTTCTTGGTAAGGATCACACAGCTAAGCATTTTTTTAATTTCAGAGAGGACACCCAGGTTTCCTCTCTGCGCTCGCAAGCAAAGCTTGGCCTAACGGCTAAACTCGCTGCTCTCCTTCCTTGAAACGCGCAGCTCTGATTACTTTGTAGAGACGCGGAATAAAACGATACACTATTGACGAACCGACAATTAAAGCCATTGTTGGATAAATAATGTTTAGGGGGAAAGTTTGGGTGTCGGAGCCGATATTCCAACTGTGCAAGAATAAAAACCAAAAGCCGACGTAGTTTAGGACATGAGATTTCAGCCAATGCCGATTCAAAAATGGCTTATGGCGAAAGTAGGCTGCCAAAACCCCTAGGGTAATTAAAGTAAAACCAATTCGGCCATAGTTTAGGAGAAGATCTGTTTGGGTGAAAAAGCCTGGGATAAAAGCATCGATTACACCCTGGGTTCCTTCTGCAAGAAAAGCACTGAGAGTAAAGAAGGTAGGGTGGGCAAGAATTAAAAGATAAGCATAGATGCCATTTCTTTCATGGTCAACCGTGGATCTACTGTCGAAAATCTTAAACCATAATGGCATAAAGGCGCCGTGGACAATTTGTAAAAAAATTAAGAAGAAGGCGTATAGGCCGGTTAACCGTAGGAAAAGATAAGCCACAAGAGAGGGATTTGAGAACATTTTGATCAAGCCAGCTGGTCCTCCCGAGTTTTTGAGGACCACATAGAGCGGGATCAGAAGGAAGAGGATGTAGAGAATTTTTACAAAAAGCCTAAGTTTGTTTTTCTGTCCGTAAGTTTGATCCACATCTTTAGTATACCAATTCCGTGGTAGAATACCTTAGTTTTTGAGGATCCGTAGCTCAGTTGGTAGAGCGTTCGATTCACATTCGAAAGGTCACAGGTTCGAGCCCTGTCGGGTCCACATTGCTATAAGTATCCAAGATAACGTAGACCACCTAGAGCTATTAGCCCAGAAACGACGATTCCTGTTAAAAGTTGGATTGTGGAGTGTTTGTTTAGTGTCAATCTCGCCCAAAAAATAATTGGGATTGTTATGTAGAGTAGGAGTAAATTCCACCCAAACAGGAAATTTATTAAAATTCCCCCAAATGTATTCAAAGCAGTGTGGAGGCTTATCTGCCAATGGGTTGTGATTGTAAAAAGAACAATTAAACAAGTAATCAAAAGGATATTTAAATCAAATAACAACCTAGTGCCAAACTGATGGGCTAGAAACAATGAAACTAAATTGTTGATAAAAACCAAGGCCAAAAATGGGTAGCGTTCTTTTCTTTTTGGCAGATCCCAGGCTGTGGCTAGACCCATCTTTGGAGCAAGATATAAATATGATAGTGGGATAACAACTTCTAGAAATAAAATGCTTGGAAACAATATGACTAATTGTTGACTAGTCAGACCAGAACGAAGTATTGTTGCCAAAAATAATACTGGTAACCACATTTGTGGTCCAAGCAGTACAGATAGCAACTTAGCAATTTTTGTTGCGTTCATATCTTCGATAGTATCAGAAACGTTGGGAATGGTGTGTGAAAGTGAGAGGTGTTTTCCGCAAGGCGAGACCTTACAGGGGTCACCCAAAAGCAGTTGGTGTTTAATACTTTCTATATTTATCGTGTTGCCCGATATCTATAAAAAGTGCTGTAGATTTATCAATCCAGGTGAGGAATATCCGATTACCCTTGTCGATTCTGATAGTCCAAATTTTGGTTCCTCGTAGTTTTTCCAACTTTAATCCTGGATGTGCTGGATTGGAAATAAACATAGAAATAGCTTTAGTAGTTTTACTGAGCAGACCTGGATCGTTTTTTAAAAACTTTCGTCGATATGACAAGTATCGTGAAGAATATTGGAGTTACACCATTCTTCTAGTCTTCTAGGGCTTGCTTTCTCTTTCCATCTCTTCGAAATCTGCTTCGAGTTCTGCTAGTGTAGAGATTTTTTTTGTCTTTCCGGCTTTATATTCTTTCAATGCTTCGTTTAATGCAGCCTCTAACTGAAGTTTTTCTAACAGATCTAGGCCTATTATTGCGCCAAGGGGTTTGTTGTTAGATACAACAATGATGGGTTCTTTGGATTTATTTGCATCCTGAAGAACCCTTTTATATTCCCTTTGAATTTGTCGTGCGGATATTGTGTTAAGCATATGTTTGCATATTATCACAGGCCAACTGTTTATGTCAAGTTGACATACAATTATCAATAAGGGTGTTTGACACATTCTTCTCTTTACTCCAAAATGGTTTTTATATGATTACTAGGCGGCTTGGGGCAGCGATTGTTGATATTCTTCAGACGGTAGTTTTGGCTGTTGCGATATTTTTGGTTGTTTACCTCTTTCTTTTTCAACCACATCAGGTGAAGGGAGATTCCATGTTTCCTAACATGCTGGATGGGGAATATCTGTTGACAGACAAGCTGTCTTACCGGCTTGGGAAACCAGATCGGGGAGATATTGTTGTATTTGCAGCACCTCCAAACCCGAGTGAGGATTATATTAAGCGGATAATTGGTTTGCCTGGGGAGAGTGTTTTGATACGGGACGGAAAGGTTTATATAAACGGGAGCGAACTCAGAGAGAGCTATTTGCCCGATTCCTTAATAACTTCCGCCGGGCAGAGTTTATCAGAAGGGTCCGAGATGGTATTGGCGGATGATGAGTATTTTGTACTTGGAGACAATAGACCCAATTCTTCTGATTCGAGGCGGTGGGGGCCGGTTAAGAGAAAAAAGTTAGTTGGACGAGCTTGGGTTGTTTATTGGCCGCCAAAAGAGGCGGGGGCAATCGACCACGCAGAGTACTAGAATACTAGGCCGCTACTCCGCCGAAGAGTTTTTGGAGTCTGTCTTCTGTTTCGGTAATTCCGCCTTTGAAAACCAGGACTATTCTGGTTTCTCTTTGAGACCTTAATATCTTGACGGAGGTAGGTTTGTTTATTTCCTTGTCGGTTAGGGCATCTTTTAAGACTTCGGTCATTCTGTCAACCTCTTCTGAAACTATTATTGGATTTTTTGGAGGGGTTTGAGGGGAGGGTTTCTGACCAACTTTTGCCTTCATCCTGCGGGCTAGGTCTTCCGCACGTCTTACGGAGCCTGATTCTCGCAAAATTATTTTGTAGGCTTCTACCATTAAGCTCGAGTCTTCAATCGCGGCCAGAGCTCGAGCGTGGCCTTCAGTTATAAGTCCTGAGAGAAGCCCGTCTTTTAATGCATCCGGAAGGCGAAGGAGGCGAAGACTGTTGGCGATGTATGCCGGACTTTTACCGATTCTTTGTGCAACATCGGCGTTAGTCAGACCAAATTCATCCATCAAGCGTTGAAACCCTCGGGCGCGGTCCAACGCGTTAAGATCCACACGTTGAACGTTTTCGATGATTGCTAACTCGAGCATTCCGCGGGGAGAGGTTTCTTTTATAATTGCCGGAACATGTGTAAGACCGGCATATTTTGAAGCTCTCCAGCGCCTTTCGCCTGCGATTATTTGGAATCCTGCTGGGGTTTTAGCAATAACAAGAGGCTCAAGAATACCGTGTTCTTTTATTGAATCGATGAGATCAACTAAACTTTCGGGCGTAATAACACCGCGTGGTTGAAGCGGGTTTGGTTGAAGTTCTTCAACCGAGATCATTTCTACTTGGGCTATAGTAACGGACATTGTTTAAAAGTTAGAGCTACCCAACTGCGACAACAGAAGAGCCTCTTTGTGTCTTGAATTTAACGCTTCCAGAAACTGTCGCGTAGAGGGTGTGGTCGCGGCCGACTTTTACTCCGTCGCCAGCATGGAACTTCGTTCCCCTCTGCCTTATTAAAACACTTCCTGCAGAGACTTTTTCACCGCCAGAAATTTTAAGACCCAAACTCTTGCCGCGCCTGTTGCCTTTTTGCCTTACTTTTCCGCCTGCTTTTTTCTTTGCCATGGTTTATCTTTCCTTAAGCGATATGTAACTATACAATAGTTTTTTCACGCAAGTCAAGTTGTATACTTTTATATGTTTAAGCACACTTACGAGTAGAATGGAGGTCTAGGAGACGATCTTTTCGACTTTCACGCGGGTATATTGGCTTCTGTGTCCGATTGTGCGACGGTATCGGGATTTGGCTTTATATTTACTAACACGAATCTTCTCACCTTTTTCTTCTCCCATAACGCTCACTAGGACCTTTGCCCCTTTGACCAATGGCTCACCAATAGAAACTTTGTCTTCGTTGGTCACCAGTAAAACTTCGTCTAAATCAACGTTTTTAGTCTCTGTTGGATACTTGGCTTCTAAAAGGAGTTCTTTCCCCTCTTCTGCCTTGTATTGTTTGCCATTGGATTTTACTACTGCGTATTTCATATAAAAATCTCGGGGAGGATACTTTAGGAGATAAGTATACTTTGTTTTGAATACGTTTTCAATTTTGTGGATATACCAGATACCATGCCAAGAAGGGCAGACATTGAGATTAGGGCCGAGCCTCCGGAAGAAACAAAAGGAAGGGGAATTCCGGTTATGGGGAGTATTCCTAAGTTCATTCCAATGTTTATCACCACATGAGTAAAAAATACGAAAAATATACCCCCTAGGAGGCTTTGGGAGAATGGGTCTTCAACTCTTTTTAAAACAACAATTATTCTATAGAGAATCAGCCCAAAGGCCATGATTGCGGCAAGTGCCCCCAAAAAACCTAGCTCCTCAGAAAGACTTGAAAAGATAAAATCGGTGTGACGTTCAGGCAAAAACGCAAGCTGGCTTTGAGGCCCTTGGCCCAATCCCCGACCTAAAAGTTGTCCACTTCCAATTGCAATAACGGCCTGAAGAGAGTTGTAGCCGGTTCTTAGTGGGTCTGCGGCAGGATAGATAAATGATAAAATACGGCTTTTTTGGTAACCGGCAAGGCTTTTCCACAGAATTGGTGTTGAAATAACAAAAAGCAGGATACTTGTTACAAACCACCAGATAGGAGCCCCGCCAACAAAAACGACTCCAAGAAAACCTGCTCCCGCAACAATACTAGAACCAAGATCTGGCTGTTTGAAAATCAAAAAGAAGGCTGGTAGAAAGACAAGAAAGCTCCACAAGAATCTTTTTGGGTCCTTCCCTCGCGAAACAAGATGGGCAAGAAAAACAATAAGGAACGGTTTAATGATTTCTGAGGGTTGGATACTTAAAGATCCTATTACAAGCCAACGGCTGGCGCCGCGGATGAACGCTCCGGTAAAAAGAGTTAGCAATAGTAGGATACAACAGAGAACATATATGAAAGGTGATGTGTTTTTAATTATCTTAATGTCTACTGCGGAAAAAAGGACGAAAGTCAAAAGCGCAATAGCAAGATATATAAATTGCTGAGGAAAGCTTCCCGGAGAGACACTCGAGAGGACAATACTCCCCAGGGCAGTTAAAAAGATAGTTGGGATAAAAATAATCCAATCAATGGATCGAAGCAAAAACACGAGTTATTATACCTCTTTACGATCGTGTCACAGAAAATGTGTCACCGGTGGATAGGTTGCCTGCAAGTGTTTTTTTCTTAAGCCAGTTTAATAAGTCTGGATTAGTAGGAAGCCAGGGTGCAACGATATTGATTTTATCGGTCAAGGCGACTTTCAAGTTCTTTCTTTCTTCTTGAATACTGCGTGCGAGTTCTCGGGTTTTTCCTTCTTCCTCCAATTCTGGGGTTATAACAGTATCTAGTTCTATTTGTGGCTCATTGTCACTTTTCGACACTTTCCACATGACCTTTTTAACATTTAATTCGTCTTTAATCAGTTGAAGAAGTTCTTCGGAGGGTTTAACTTGCATATAAGTAATACGAATTTCGCTTAAGGGTTGGCGGACTGGAATACTGGCAAACTTTCTTGCGGCATGGCCCTTTTCCACAACTCTTCTTATAACCCCCATATTTTCGATTAGCTGCAGGTCACTTTCTCCTAGCTCTCTATATTTCGGCCACTGGGTAAGGTGCACGGATTCTTCCCCGGTTAAGTTCTTGTATATTTCGTCTGACAAAAATGGCACAAATGGCGCGAGAACTTTGCTTAGCGATATGAGTGTGAAGTATAAAGTATTAAAGCAGGCGCTTTTATCTTTTTCATCCTCGGCTGCTTGGCTTATTCTGTCCCGAGAGCGTCTAACATACCAAAGAGAAAAATCAGAAACAAATTCCTCAAGCGCGAGAGCCGAACTTTTTGCGTCGTATTTTTCTAGCGACATAGTAACTATAGAAATGCTTTCATTTAATCGCGCAAGTATCCATCTGTCTAAAACATTTTCAGAAACATTATCTTCTGTTGGGGACCAGCTAGCTGAAATGGTGTAGTTTACAAAAAAGTTGTAGATGTTCCAAAGCATTAAGTGGAAACTTCTTCGGACTTGGTCTGCGGTTTTGTAACCAAACAGGAGATTCTCTTTGGGGTCTTGGCGAGCATACAGCCAACGCATAACGTCAACACCAATTTTATCGGCGCCTTCGTTGAACTCAATCATGTTCCCCCAGCTCTTGTGCATTGGACGCCCATCTTCTGCAAAAAGTGTTGCGAATCCTAAAACAGTTTTGAAAGGTTCTTTATTTTCCAAAACTGTACTCATTGCTATCAAAGAATAAAACCAGTTTTTAAATTGGCCCGGAAAAGATTCTGTTATAAAATCAGCCGGGAACCGATCTTTTGGCATTGTTGAAAATGGAACTATGCCCGCATCAAGCCAAGGATTTCCAACGTCTGGAATTCTTTCTGTTAGTCCTCCGCACTTTGTACATTTCATTTTTACTTCGTCAATAAAGGGCCTGTGGGGAGAGTTGCCTTCTAATTTTTCCCAACCCTCAACGGCTTTTTCTTTTAATTCTTCTTTGCTGCCGATTACTTGAAACTCACCGCAACTTTTACATTCCCAGATTGGGAGCGCAAGTCCCCAGTATCGTTTTTTGGAAATTAACCAGTCGTGCATATTGTTAAGCCAGTCAAGTTCTCTTTTTAAACCAAACTCGGGGATCCAGTTTATTTTTTTTGCAACCGCCTTCATTGGTTCTCGCAGGGGGTCCATTGTGATATACCATTCATCAACTACCCGCCAAACAAGCTCTGTGTGGCAACGCCAACAACCCGGGTAGCGGTGGGTGTACTTTAGTGTATTAAAGAAGAATTCTCCGTCATCTTTTTCTTTGACATAATTTAAGATTACTTCTGGGTGGTCTTTGGCGTTCTTGCCTGAAAATTCACCAAGGTCTTCAAGATAATTTGCCCCTTCGTCGATCACATCTATTACCGGAAGCTCCAATTTCTTGCCAAGTTGAAAATCTTCTGTTCCTGCTCCAGGGGCTATGTGGACCAACCCTGTTCCTTCTTCTTCGGAGATTGGTAGAATTAAAGGGTCGGCTGCTACTATTTTGTGGGGTTTGTCACTCATTGCGTTTTTGACGCGGGGTAAATCGTCAAAAGGTGAGGTATATGTAAGCCCAATTAATTCGGAGCCTTTAACTGTTTTTAAAACTTTGAGTTCGAGGCTTTCGACCTTACTGGCAAGTAGGTAGTATTTATTTCCCTCTACTTCCCCTTCGGCTAACGCATATTCTTTTTCCGGATCAACGGCAACTGCGACATTTGCCGGCAGAGTCCAGGGAGTCGTGGTCCAAACTAAAAGATACGTATCCTCTTTCCCTTTGACAGGGTATTCAACGAAAACTGATTCGTGAGTTGCTTCTATGTAGTCCTCGGTTAGCATTTCGTGCTGGGAAATTGCAGTTCCGCAACGGGGACACCAGGGAACTGAGTCGTGACCTTTGTAGACTAGTCCTTTTTCGTGACATTTTTTTAAAAAATTCCAAATTGCGAAATTGTTTTCATCGGATAGAGTGAAATATGAGTTATCCCAATCCATAAAATAGCCTAAGCGTTTTGACTGCTCGGTCTGAATTTCTGCGAACTTGTAGACCCGATCTTTGCAAAGTTGTACAAATTTAGCGATGCTTGCTTTGACGTCTCCGGGAACTAAATTTTCTATATCTTTCTTACTTTTTAAACCCAGATCTTTCTCCACTTGAACTTCGACCCATAAGCCCTGGCAATCAAACCCGTTTTGGAAGCGCTGTTTGTACCCTTGCATGTTATAGAATCGTTGCCAAATATCTTTATACGTTCTCCCCCAGGCGTGATGGACACCCATGGGGTTGTTTGCCGTTATTGGTCCGTCGAGAAAAGAAAATGTTTTATCGGACTTGTCATTTTTATGGAGGTACTTATCCACTATTCCCCCTTCATACCATGACTTTAGAAGCTCCTTTTCGAGCTCTACAAAATTTACCTGTGTGTTAACGGGTTGAAATCTCTTTTGGGTCTTTTTCATTTTCGATTTAACCTAAGAAGCTAAGGAGGCGTTTGACTGTTCCTTGGTCAACCACTAAACCGTCACTTCCTGGGTTTGTGGCATCGACCTGTGTTTTGTTTCCTGGCACATTACCTTTTGAATCCGGGTTATCATGCGGAAAATCCGGTCGATCCACAAAAAGATGTTCCCTGAAGTTGGGAAAGTATTTAGCAAGAAGCTCGTCACTTTGTCGCCACAACCTTGCATCATGTGCCATAGCCATTGCGTCTGCTTTTTCATGGTTTGCCTTGCGTTCAGTGTCCATTAAATGAAAAACCAGCCCTTTTGGCTGGTTCCTTTTTAGTTTCCACCAAGAAACCAGCATCACCTAACCATTAATTATAATAATGGCTGCTGGTTGGATGGAAATCCTCTTGAACATGTGCTTTATTGTACCGCTGCCCACGGAATGTGTCAAACATACCGACATATTATAAAAGGCTCGATTTATCGGTCTCTACAAGGGGTCGCCTTGAAAATTATCGATTTGTCGTGCTAATCTGATATATGCCCTCAAAGAACGTGGTAAAGTATTACATTGAAAATGGTTATTATCATGTTTACAACCGTGGTGTAGAGAAAAGAAACATCTTTGAGGATCGGCAGGACTATAATGTCTTTACTTCTTACTTAAGAGATTACCTTCTCCCAAAAGATGCAGACACTTTAATGAAAGTTATCTCCGATCTCGACTCCACTCCTACAGAAAGAGATCGAGCGGCAAAACTTCTCCGTTTAAATAACTTTTCAGATGAGGTGCAGATGATTGCATATTGCCTTATGCCTAATCACTTTCATTTTCTTATTAAGCAGAGAAGTCGCAACGCTATTGATCAGTTAATGAACTCCCTGGGTACACGATATACTATGTATTTTAACAAGAAAAATGCGAGAGTTGGTCGCTTATATCAAGACGTTTATAAGGCTGTGGAAGTTGAGCAGGATGAATATCTTTTACATCTATCTAGATATATTCACAAACAAGCACTTGAATATAATCCTGTATCACCCCAGCCGTCATCGTATGAGTATTTTGTCCGATCAAAAACATCGGATTGGATCCATCCAGAGGATATACTTGCTTTTTTCTCAGGAAAGTACCCGGTTGGTTATGAAACTTTCATGAGTCAAAAAGACGAGCTTGACTTGAGTAATCTACTACTAGAGGATAGCTAATCGGTGCGATATATAGGCGCTTTTAAGGGGTCGCCTTGGAGGGTGCGATTTATCGCTCTTTTTTTAGTTAAGAGCGGTTCTGTCTCAAGAAAGCCGGAACCTCGAATTTTTCGCCCCATTCGTCTTTTTCGCCTGATGTGTCGTCTGTGTCGTCACTCGCAGTACTTTGAGAAGTTGGGGTTGAGGAGGTTTGAGGTCTTTTGAAAATCGATCCTGAAAAAGTTGGAGAAACTGTTGGTGGTTCATGAGGCGCGGCACTTACAATACCCTGGGGTTGTTGGGGAGTGGCGGGGCGATTACTGGTTTGAACCATCTTTCCAAGTCGAGATTTCATTTCGTCAAAGCCGGTTGCCACAACTGTAATTCTTAGCTGGTCTGATAGTTTCTCGTTAATTGTTGCGCCGAAAATAATGTTTGCATCGGCGTCTGCACTTTCGGAAATAATCCGTGCTGCTTCATCTACTTCGGCCATCGTAATATCTGTACCACCGGCTATGTTGAATAGGATTCCCTTGGCGCCTTCTATTGAGACTTCAAGGAGTGGGGAAGATATTGCTGCGCGGGCTGCCATTTGGGCTCTGTTTTCCCCAACTCCGGTTCCTATACCTAAGAGAGCCGATCCGGCGTCTTTCATAATTGCTCGAACGTCTGCGAAATCTACGTTTATTAAACCGGGGGTTGTTATAATTTCCGAGATTCCTTGAACGCCGTGTGCAAGAACTGAATCCACAACTTTGAACGCATCGGCGAGGGTTGTCTTTCTGTCTATAACATCCATCAATCTTTGATTGGGAATAACGATTAGGGCGTCGACATTGGGTCGTAATGCCTCGATTCCTTCTTCTGCAACTACCATTCTTCTTGTCCCCTCAAAAGAAAATGGTTTTGTAACAATTGCAACAGTTAGGGCTCCTGATTCTTTTGCAGCTTGGGCAATTACCGAAGTTGCGCCAGTTCCGGTTCCTCCTCCCATACCGGCAGTTAGAAAAATCATATCGGCGTCAAGAAGCAGTTCTTTTAGTTTTTCGTATGATTCTTCGGCTGCTTGTTTGCCCATTTCAGGATTTCCGCCAGAACCCAATCCTCGAGTTAGTTTTTCTCCAATTTGAAGCTTTGTTTCTGAGGGGTTATTGAGAAGAACCTGGGCATCGGTGTTTATTGCGATAAACTCGACGCCTTCTATTTGAGTGTCCTCGATCATGTGCGCAATCGAGTTTCCCCCGCCGCCACCAACGGCGATTACTTTTATTCTTGCAAGCCTTGAGGTATCTGGTTTTACAAGAGCCATTAGTGTGGCCATTGTATCACACGGTGTTGGGTCGTCAAGTTAAATGTTGATGAGATCAGACGTTGTTAAGGAGAGCTCTTGGAAAACCCTTTGGCCCGCATAAAAAACATTTAATGCTTCTCTTACTCCGGGCATAATATTTTGTGCTGATGTTCCGGCAGTTTCTAAAACACTTAACAGTCTGTATGTGCCACCTTGCTGCAATCTTGTCGAAGGAGTTTGTTGAATTATTAGCGCCGCCTGTTTGGGCGTTATCTCCATTGCCTGTATTTCGGTTGAACGCGACCCGTCCGTTATTTGAAGTATCTTTCTGGGTTCTAGTCCTTCTGGTTGTCTAAAAATGTCGCCCACCATTTCTTTGGTAGGCATTTGAGCTTGTCCGTTTGAGACAAATGCAATCCACCGATCTTCATTTTCGTTTCCACCAGGACTGCGGACAATAATAAGAACACCGATTTCTACTCTACTTCCTCTTTCCGTTGTTTTGCCGGTTGTCCGTTCGGTGTTCATTTTATGAAACTTTTACTGCGGCCTGAGTTCAAAACTGCAACCAATTTACCGTACTCCTTAGATTAATTCCCCAGAAATGTGTCTATACCTCTCTTTCCTACTTTACGCCGCTGGGCTTGGGGACTAGCTAAGCAGCGCCTTTGCAATGGTAAACTGCAATTTTGTATAGCATATCTTCCTATAAACAAGCAAGATTTTATGTCTCAATAATAATCGGAGTGGGAATAGGTGGTTCCAGAAGGCCATGCTTATAAGTTCAGTTTGTTCATAAACTCCAACGAAGAGTTAACTAACAAATTAATATCTTCATAGTCATGGTTGTCACCTGGGATCTCTAGAAGTTTATAGTTTTGAGCGTTTGAATCTGTTAAGAGCTCGTTTAAATCCTCAGCAGCTATTGCAGGATCTGATGTTTTTTGAATAAAAAGGGTTGGAACAGAATAATCTTGGAGCCAAGAATCAAAGTTTTCTTGTGTTGCTTGTGCCCATCCCACTGCGGTTCCTGCAAATATGCAAGCAGTCGGCTTAATGTCTTTATCAAAAATTGCTTTCATTGCGAGTATTGCACCTGCCGACTTAGCAAAGATTACTATTTCATCTTTTTCTTTGGCTAAGTTTTTCAGCTTTTCTAGTTCTAGCTCGAAATTCAGGTCTCCGTTTTCGGTTTCCCAATGAGAATAATCAAGGGTAAAAGTTAAGGGGTAATGAGTTTTAAAGCTGGTCTCTATCTTTTCAATCCAAACTTTGTTTTTGCTACTTTTCCCTGGCAATAAAATCATGTTCATGGGAAGATTATATTCACAAGAAGAGTATGTTCATGTGGGGTGTGTTATTTCTTAGCTTCAACAACTGCGTTGTCAAAGTCTACCACATACTTCCACCAGTTTTTTAAGTTACCGTCTGTTGCTCCACTCAGACGTGGAATCCGATACATCCACCACTCAAGATAACCCTGTTGATTGCATCCCCAGGCACTACAGTTTTCTTCTTTTGTTGAACCGGTTGCTGGGTAGTTGAGATATGAATCACAGGTGTGTTTTACTTCGTTTGTGTTCGCGTAGTTATAGTCGCTTGTGCCGTTTGGGGGATAATGTACATTGCCACAGTTGGCTACCGTTGCCGGAGAGCTTGATTTGAGGTCCTTGTTGATACAGGTGAATTTATTGAAATCGCCGCTGGTACTGCAGGTTGCGTCCCAAGCTCCTCGTCCGACGGTCATAGCCAAAGCTGTTTCAATCCAGTGACCAAACGAGTGAAGTGCTTCTGCCGTCCCCCGCTGGTAGATCCATCCCAAAACATAGATCGTTTTGTTGTTGCAGTCGGGAATGTTGTAATTTCTTCCGTAATACAACCAATAGTTGCTGGGGGCGTTATAGGGAAATTTGTTCCCAGGAATTTTATAGGCAAATTCGTCCCATCCTGCGTAGGCGGGACCATACAAAAACACCGCGTCAATCGCGCCGCTTGAGATCCTTGAGCATAGGTTTTGCTCGCTCCATATTTGGGCATAATCAGCATGCACCCCTGATTCGCAATCGGTAGTATTTGATTCAGAAAAGATTCCCCGGCACTTTTTATATGAGTCTTCGGTATGTCTTGGTTTGTTGATTGTTGGTGGCCATTCGTCTCTTTCTGCAAATTCAATCTCAAAATCAACAACACCACTTGACGATTTTTCGACCGAATTAACTACCGCACTGGTTTGGGCAATAGGATCGTTCCATCCAGCTTCTTCATGTAGCTTTTTTCCGCTTTTAAGGACTGGATTGTAGATTACTGCTAATACCTTTTTTGTAATTGTTGACGCTTTTACCGAGGTTGTTGCTTGGGTAGGAGTTGGGGTAGGGGTCGTTTTTGCTGTGGAGTTGGGTGTGGGGGTTGGTGTTGGAGTAGAACTTTGTCCAGGAGTTGGCACGAGTATTGGCGTATTGCTGTCTTGCTGAGGTTTTTCTTCAGCTTTTTGAGGGTTTTCGGGGTTAATTGGAAAATTTTCTTTGATACTTTGGGGTATAGGAAGCTCTGCTAAGGACGCTGTTTTTATCTCGCCTTTGTTTATTTTGTAGAGAAATGTTCCAGTAGCCCCTGCGATGAGGATCATTAAAAGTATAAAAATTGGAACGAAACCTTTTTGCTCCTGTAACATCTCAGGGGGCAATTTCTTCCCATACAGGGTTATCCCGCAGGAGTTCTTTTGGAAAGTTGAGCATAAGATCTGGCGCGTATTCGACAAGTTCTGCAGGATTTGTTTCGTTTGTACCGATAAGTCGCGGGGGTGGGTCAAGATCCCTTTGGAGAATTATTGAGTTCCAGGCGACGAGGGATCCACGAATGATGAGTTTTGAGTCGGGAGAAGAGCTGTTGGTTCCGGTTCTTATTATCCCATCGGCAACGTATACTCCTTCAATTGCCGGAGAGCTTGCGTTTGCAACTCCCGGATCGATATTAATATCACCTGCTGCGATTGTCGCAAAGAATCCAGAGCCTTTGGTTAAATTGACTTTTCCTTGGATTGTTAGTGTCCCGTTTACAAACAACACAATCTTTTTGGTACCGATACTCGTGTCGCCGGTTATAGTTAGATTTCCATTAGAATAAAACCAATTGTAGGAGGAAGAGCCGCTTTGGGAAACTAGTGAACTACCTGCAATACTTCCGGATATGTTTGTTGCCGTTGCCGGAAGTTTTTTCAAGAAGTAAGCATATTTGTAAAGATCCCCGGAATATCTTGAATTTGCTACCCATCCAGTTTGGGAAACTTGTCCGTAGCCCAAATTAAGATTTGACCCACCGTACATTGGGACTCCGGGGAATCCGCCGTCGCCTATTAAGTCAAGATAAGGAGAGCAGCTGCCGGAACACTGAACTGGAATTCTCGAGACAAGATTGTTGAAAGCAGCAATGTCTGAGTCTTTTACCTGGAACCATGGAACAGCAATTGGGGTGATACCGAAATTAACGGTTGTGTCGCCACTTAAATTGGAGACTGTTACCGGATCTGGGCCTTGGGTTAGACGGTATCCTGCAGGAAGTTCCAAGTCTACTGTATAGTTTTCCCCTCCCGCAAGTTCCGAGGCTATATAGTTGCCACTTGAATCGGTAGTGCGCGGACTGCCATTTACAAAAACTCTTGCTCCGCCATACCCCGGCTCTCCTCCATCTTTTGCTCCATTTGCATTATTGTCCTGGTAAACTTGGCCTGAAATTTTATATGTCGTGCCTTTGACGCAGATGTCGTATGCCAAAACGAATGCGTTTGAGTTAACACTCTCAAACGGGTTTGCCCAATAATTGGTGTGGCCCGCAATTGGAGTATCGAATTCCTTAACCGTGTTGCCCTGGTTTGTTCCGCCGGAAAAGTAGGCAGCGCAGGCTGCGTCGTTTCCGCCGTAGCACATACCGATAACTTTAAGCTTGTACGCTGTTGGGGCACCAACGCTAAAGGCAAATGTGCGTGCTCGTATCTCGTCGTATGTTCCGTCAAATGAGAAAGAACGCGTTGGGGCGCCAGCTTTGATTTCTATGTGCTGGCTCGTTTGAGGCCGGAAGCAACGGGGAAATGTTGACGGTTCATTTGGGGTTTCTATACAGGTGTCGTTTCCTGAATGTTTCCATTCTTTATAACAGTTATTGCCCTCGTCGTCGCATATCTCTTCGTCAAACCATCCGCCGTCCATGTTTTGAGAAGGACAGCCCCCGATGGTTCCATCGGCATTTATTTGGTAGCCTGGATCTTTGTAGGGATGCCAGGGGGCAAATTCGCAAGCGCTTACACCATTTGAGAAATGTCCGGTCTCGCATTTATCGTCGTCTATATTTGGTGCGTTTTCCCCGGGGTATGGGACTCCTTCATCATCGGTACAGCTCCAGCCTTGTGCTTCGGCTTTATACAAAGGATAAAAAAGGCTGTTGTGTTTTTCCTGACCGTCATTGTCGTCTTCTAAAAGATTGATTGTTTCGGGTTGGTTGTATGGCGTTGTGCAGTCTGCGTTGAAAAATCGCAAACGAACCTGGCCTGTTCCCGAGCAGGCTTGGCCCGGGCGGCTACAGCTTTGGCTTGGGTTATTTGAACAGGTTCCCCAGGAAACGGAACCGCAGGCGGGTTCGGCAGCGTTACAGTTCCCGCAAGAGCCATCACTACCACCGGTTCCTCCGCTGCCACCACTACCACTGCCTCCACCACCGGTTGTGAATGCAGGGCTACTTGAGTCGCATGCTCTTTTTTCGTTCTCGCCGCCGGAGTCCCATTGCACGGCTTGTGCAGAATAACTGGTCCCGGGTGTGAGCCCTGTAAGGCCGGCTGAAGGGCCTGAGTTTGTGCCGATATAGGTGCTATTCACAAACCAGTCGACACGATTCCTGCCTGAAAGCATGTCGGTACTGGCATTTCCTGTGGTGTTCCCTGTTGCGCTTGCTGAGGTGGAACAGTCTTCGGTGGTGCCACCGCCGGTTGGGGGAGGTGTGACCCCAGAACAATAAGGAACGCTAATAGTACATGGGTTGCCGCAGGAATCCTGGCCGCTTTGAACGCCTGAGGAGCTGCAGGCAGTGGAGGCGCTGCAGCCGGTACAAGTTCCAACATTGACCGTGCATTGGGCGGATTGTCCGCCCGATGAAGTTACTGTTACGGTCTTTGTGCCACTACTTTCGTATTGAACGGGGCCAAAACTGGTTCCGCTTCCAATCCCGGGGTTCCCGTCTGGAGCAGACCAGGAGAGTGTCCCTGTTCCCCCGCTGGCAGTAAACGAGGCAAGACCACCGGGTTGGATGGATTGGGAAGAAGGGGTGCAGGAGAGGGAGGAAGAGGGGGGGCTTATGTTAACCACCATCGTGACAGGACTGTTGCCATTTCCTGCTGTGTTGCTGCAAGTAAGAACAAAGTTGTAGGTGGACAGGCTTGAACTCCAATAAAGGGGCCCTATCCACGCTGAGTCTTGCGGAAGTTTACCTCCTGACCAAACGTTGTTTGTGCTTGCTGCGTCACAAGTTTGTGCTCTTAAGGAGGACCACGCAAGCTGAACTGAGCCGCCACTGGGAATCGTTGTAGACCCCCCACCCTGCCCGCCGGCACCATTTGCTGTTAGGGAGGTGTTTGGAGCTTGAGTTATACATTGATGCGCAGAAGTACATTCAGCAGGGGTTGGACACGCGTAGTTATTACTTCCTCCTGCTCCGGTACAGCTAGAAAGGCAAGCACTCCACCAACCAGGACAGTTTGGGCGAGTATCATTGGGGTTAGTTTCGAAATAGTAACCGCAGTAGTTATTCTGATCACTTCCACTGGGCGGAGTGTTTATGGCGCCGCCTTGATTAAGAAGACCGGAACAGTATGTATTGCATGTATAGCCGTCGTTATTGTAAGCACAAACTGATGTGTAGCCACTACAGCCATTGAACGATTCAACTGCACATGTGTTTGATACACCCGGGCACTGATAAAAAGTACGTGTGCCACTACAACTAAGGTTACTGCCATAAGTTAGGTCACGGTCAAATAGGAAGGCGCAACGCTTGTTGAGATCTTCGTCGTTTGCGGGGTTGGGAAAGTCGGCACACGTTGCTGCGCGCGTGAGTGGAGGCTTATACAAAAAGAGGGAGAAGAATACTGGTAATAGTATTATCCACCTTAATCGGGGCATGTTTTTACTATACTACAGCAAAAATAACTTTGAAAGCTAGGCTGTTTTGAGCGGAGCAGAAAGCCGCAGCGGAGGTGTTTCGGGGTGGCTGAGCCAACGGTCCCGCCATTCTTTGTAAGGTTGGCTATCGATACCTTTGTTTGTCCATAGCGGTATGGCTACTGTAAGTTCCGTACCCCAGTTCTGAGCCGCTGACTCTACTGGTGTCAATGCAAGGTCCGTTCTTGTTATGTTATAGAGGATTCTTAGATCTCTGCCTCCGTTGGTAAAGTTCAGGGTATAAAATCCAAATGGGTTGTTGCAATCAGCACTGACTCCTGCTGGCGGGTTACATATTACAAGCCGTCCCACTGGAACTCCGGCTTCTCTTTTCAAACTGTCGTCATATGCTATTTTCAGAGAATTCAAGCCAAAATCATTTGCCATTTGTTCCATCTCTTCTGGTGAATTTTGTTCGTCCTCGAGATACCAACCTATTTCACCAAGAGGAGGGTTGTTAAACTCAAATCTACCGGATTGGCTTCTGTATGTATCCCTGAATCGGCGTTCGATAAAAGTGGGTGGGTTGTCTCTCCCCTCTTCGTTGCCGGTGACTGCCATTGCGGCATCCGCTACTGTTTCTCCGTCAGGAGCAGGAGGAAGCGTGGAGGTGTCTTCCGTGGTTGGTCTTTCTTGTGCCATGGCGGAGCCGGAGATTGCCGCGCCCGTAATCAGACCAGCTATACTTGCAAACCTAGCAAGGAACCCACGACGATTGTTGTCGTCAACCGTGGGAACTACCGAGAGGGGTTCTCCGAAGGCTGGTGGGGTTGTCCTTACAGGGGATGTTTTTTGTTCAGACATGGGTGGCATATTTGGTGGGGCTAGAGAAAGTCCCCTTTCTTGGTATCCCATAGTTAGACTATTGTATCATATGTCTGCAAGTTTTTCAAGGGTTTGAGGCTACTGGAACGTAGGATATAGAAACAATCTTGTATACTCCCCCGTCGGCCTGAAGAGTGATAGTCGCCTTCTGATCTAATTTAATTGCGCTTAGCCCTGTTGAGGTGTTAGGGGGCTTGGTTAGGCTTCGAAACGTATAAATTTGGACATTTGGTGCTGCTTCGAAACTATCTGTTTGCCCCTGATCGTCTCGCATGGTAAGTGTATTGTCTTTAACTCTTGTTACAAATCCATTTATTGTTGCTGTTTGTCCGATGAAGAGTGGGCTAGTTTTGAGGCATGCCAGTTCAGTGCCGGCCGTTTTTTGTCTTGGCAACCATCCAAGCACTTCGGGGAACATCTTTGAGAGACTTAAGATATTGAAATAGTTTAAGACTGCGAGTGTGGCTAGAAAGAGGACGACGGTTCCGAATATGGCTGTAAGAATAAGAGGAAGATCAGAGGAGGGTTTTTGTTGAGGAAGGTTTGCCTGCTCCATGCTTTAATACTAGAATTCACCCTCTTCTTTGTCAAATTGGAGTTTTATCTGCCCATTCGGGGGGTATAACTTAGGAAGTGGTTTATCGCTTCAATAAGAGCTTGGGGGGTTAATTCTGGAAACATTTCAGGTAGAAATTTAAATCTAGACTCTCCGGTTTGAAGAGGCATAAACCAGTTTGTGCGAGACAACTCATCTTCAGTTACCCCGGTTCTAATTACAAGGTCTGGAGATGCTTGTCCTGCTGTGTATAAGTAGTTTGCGATAATTGAAGGGTTTTTTATTAGCTCATTAGGCTCAAGATTTCCGTTGTTGATAGCTGAAGCAATTTTAATAATAGCCTGCGCGAGTTCTTCACGTCCTCCATAATTTATTGCTAGATTTATGGTATGTTTCGTGGCTTGTTTTGTCCATTCTTCTAGACTGGCTAGTGCGTCTGCTATGTCTGGCGGAATCCCAACTTTGCTTCCAATATGTATCACACGTACATCGTCCTTTTTAAATTCTTCTAGCAAGGTTTGGTTTGTCAAATATGTTCTTGCAAGTTGGGTCATAAAGTTTATTTGAGCCTCTTCTCTTCCCCAATTTTCAGTTGACCAAAGCCAGTATGTACAGGTTGGAATACCCCAGACTCTGGCTGCTCTATCTATGGCAAGTACGGTTTCTACGCCTGCTAGGTGTGCCAGAAAAGGTGGTGCCACTCCTCGTTTTGTTGCAGCACGTCTGTTGCCGTCACAAATAACTGCCAGATGCCTTAGTGTATCTGGGTTTATCCTTATCTCCGGAACAGATGTCCATCGACTATGTATTTCCGTCAGCCACTGGTCGACAGCCGAAATATGTTCTGTGTTTATTGAGCCTTTTAACTCTGGGGGGTACATTTTAGGTTAAAATTTTCTTTCTCTGCTTGAGGTTGGTGCCAACTCTGATTCAAGTTTTCTTGTTAAGAGTGCTATTGTGTGGTCGAGCGGGCCGTTGTTTTCTATATGAAAATGGGCCTTGGTTATCAATTCCATCATTCCTGCTGCAAGTTTTAGTCCATCAATAAATTCCATCTCTTTTGTTGCCTGTTCTGCGGGCGTGCCTTCCCGATCTGTAACTCTTTGTCGTCTATTTGCTTCGGTTGTGTGAATGTGGATTACAAAAACTCTGCTCTCTGGAAAAGCGGTTTCAAGATGGGTTAGAAAGTTGGGGTCGTAACAACCGTCTATTATAAAGCCTGGTTGGGCAACTTGTTCTTGGATAAGCTCAACTGTTCTTTGAGCTGCTCGGTCCCTTACACCAGAGGTCCCGATAGTTTCCATCCAATCTCGTGTTCTTTGATACCCTGCTTGTTTTGTAAGCTCTGCGGTGATTTTTCTTTCTTCAATAACTGACAGTTTTAGTGCCTGACTGATTGCCTTAGTGATAGTTGACTTGCCAGCCCCAGAAAAGCCAGTGAAGATAAATAAGATCATTAAGGAATTGCTGGTAGGGACTTAACAAGCTCTTTGGTTCCGGGGACGAGATTTTTTATTCTTCCTAGATCTTTAAGTTTTATCCATTTATATTCATTGTGTTCTGACGATAAGGTAATCTTGCCAATTAGTTTAGAAGTTATTATTATTCTTAGGAGATGGAATTTCTTTCCTGCAAACGGGTAGATTAATGAGAGTGCATGTACAATCTTGGGCCTTGATGGTTTACAGCCAAGCTCTTCTGTTATTTCCCTTTTGAATGTCTCCAGGGGTTGTTCGCCAAACTCTATTTTGCCTTCCGGTAGCTGCCAAAAGTCGGGGAATGTTTTACTGCTTGTGCTTCTGCGGACAACGAGTATCTCGTTCCTAGGCTTAATTATTACACCAGTTACTAAAACTATAAAATCTTTGAAATGGGCTATTGCTGGTTTTTTTGTAGTTTTACTTGGCATTTTTCAGACTATTTTCTACCTGGTTTACCACATCTTCTACGTTTTTTAGGAGAGACTTTGTGAATTTCCACTCTTTATTAACACTGTGAGTTGCTGTTTTTATGTTTTTTCTTGCCTGGTTGATTGATTTTGTGAAAGGATTTCCTTCAAGCAATGGAAAGGAGTGGTAACCCGATTTCCTGTCCTCCTCGACCTCTATTATATCGTCTATCAATTGAAGGGCTAAGGCGTAATGAGTCGCGAACTTTGTGAGTTTCTTTCGCAGGTCGTTCCTTCCGCAAAATTCTAGTGCGGTATGAGAACCTATTTTAATAAGTTCCGCCCCATCTGCGACCCCTTTTTTATAGTCTAAGAAATTTTTAGGAGATTTTTTCCATAAAAGTTCAACTCTTTTTTGTTGTAAAAAATGATTTCTATTTACTATGTCTATTAGGATCTTGGCTATATTTTTGTACCCATTTTCGATAAGATTTTTGATAGCTTCCAGAGAAGCAATGTTGCCGGCGTATATCAATGCTGCAAGATCACTTTGATCGTTTGGTGTTTCATCCACAGCATCGTCATGACTTGAGATTTGGAGAGAAATTGTGCCAATGCTGGATAGAATGGTCTCCGGGCATTTTTTTCCAAGGTCTAGGCATAGATAATCACAAACCGCTATCGGACCAATTGCGATTATTTTGCGATGCAGTGTATCGAATACTTGCGACAGATTCCTGTTCTTATATTTTCTCTTAAGAGCATGTTCTTGCCGGGTTAGTATGTCTGTGTATTTTTTGATTCTATGGGGTATCAGGGGAATTAATAAGCCAGAGGAGTGGATCTTGGCAGATGGAATGTTGCCTACTTTATTCACTTGTCTGGGATAGTATACCAGACGCACTGCATGCCTGCTGCGTAGTTTGCGGCTTCTGGTTAACCAGACCGCACTTCCGATGTGTGATGTTTGTTGGGAGACGAATTTCTAACTTAGTGAATAGGATGAGCCGTTTCAAGATTTGATAATATTCCACAAAAAAGGTTTAATTTAGTACTCACAGGAGCACAAGATTCTTACTTATCCTGGGCTGCATACAGCTACAAAAAGAATAAGACTGAGATAATACACGAATCACTTAACAAACAAATGGAAAAAGACCAAGTTTACAAGAAATACTTATCTAGACAGTCTTAATTTATGGACGCATATGTAGGTGTAGTTCTAATTGACGCCAAAGAGCGTGTCTTTCTTATTAAGGAAGATGACAAGAATCATATCTCAAGGGGTAGATGGAATCTTCCTGGCGGCTCTGTTGACAGAAACGAATCTTTACCCGAAGCGGCACTTAGAGAAACAAAAGAGGAAACGGGCTGCGATGTAAGAATAACTTCTTTGCTGGGTGTTTATGAGTGTAAAAAGAGTGACAAGAATTGGCTTTATGTCGTATTCGAAGCAAGATTGGCTAAAGAGAGAAGGGGTAGACCCGTAGATCCAGAAGTTAAAGAGGGTAAGTGGTTTACAAAAAATGAATTTCTACACCTGGACTCTTCTCAAATAGTTCACCCTGATATGCAACTTGTTTATAACGTGGCTATCGGGGAACGTGGCTTGGATATAAACTGCGTAAAATATATTAATTACGACGACCAATAAGCTGGGGGAGGTTTGCCTGCTCCATACCTTATGTTAGAATCTCTATCTGTGTTTTGTCAAACAATTTTTTCTTCGATTAGATGTTTGTTGTTCTCATAGTAATCTCTTATCCTTTCTATACCCGACCACTCGGTTTCGCTGACATCTCTTTCCTCTTCACTTCTACTTTCATAATAGTAAACCTTGTCTATTGCATCTGACAGGGCACGGTTGAGATCGTGTTCCCACTCTGTCTCCATGTCCACAAACCTGTTGTGGCTATATAAATCAAAAGCTATGCCCTCTAAGTCACCTAGAGAAATTTTTCCGCCAAAAAAGTCTCTCAATACCCTCAAGAATATATCTCTCGTTTTTTCCTCCCCAAGACCGTTCTTAGTAAAAGAGACCGTCTCTCGAAGGTATTCTAAAAATTTTTCTGATAAGGAAGTTTGATCTTTCATTTTTGAGTGTGGTGGGCAGCGGAGGCGATCACGATCCCTGTCGCCATGTAGCGACCCATGGGACCCAGACACCTCGCCAGTCCTGGAATCGGTATCCCAGGAGAAGTGCCCACCGCCGTCAGACACTGACGTCGAATGATCTTTGCCCTTGCCGTCTTTGTCGAGGTCAACATGCCCGCGGTCCACATCACCGAAATCAGAGCTATAGACATCTCCGCTTCGGTCGCCAGAGCTAGAGCCGTCGGAGTTGTCTGATCCGTTTGAGCCGTCTCGTTCTACCACTTGTGTGGCTCCTTCTACCAACAAACTAGGGACATCAACGTTTCAGCGCACAAACAAATCTCGTTTGAGGCCACCTCCTTATTAAAGTACTGGTTAATTGTAGCAAGCGGGATCAACCGAGGAGGGTTTTTGTTGGGGAAGGTTTGCCTGCTCCATACTTTATATTAGAAGTGCGTGTTGTTCTTTGTCAAATTCCCTGTATCACACTTCCGATGTGTGATGTATCCGTATAGTTCTGATGTACAGGCTGGACAATTTATGAGCAGAAAAAGTCCAATGCGGGCCTAATTTGTGATAATATTTGGTTATGGAATATAAGAAAGACCCACACGGTAGACGGCTTATCGATCAAGGAGGGATTCGAGTCGAAAGGAAAGGATTTTTGGGGGAAATGGTAGTGTCTTGCTGAGAGCGAGCAATAGGAGACATGTCAAAATTACAAAAGAAAGTAAATGGTGGTGACTCTAAACTTGAAACGTTAATTTCTTCTTACCCTGGTCTGTTAACCTATAAGGGTTTTTTATCTGATTTATATGATTTTTCTACAGAATCTTCTTTTGTAAGAGGTTTTTGGGTTCATGGGTCTCGTATTACTGGCTTTTACCATGAATTTTCTGATCTAGATATAGCCTTTGTCTTGGATAGTGACAAATCCAAGGGGAAAATAAAAAACTACCTGTCCGGTAAAATTCACTACGATCCAAGTTTTCCAGAATACTTTCTAGACACTTTATGTGAATATTGGGAATTAAATGGTATAGAGGTTGGTGTTCACATTTATACCCTCAAAGAGGTAGGTGCCAAATTGTGTAGTTTAAACAGCTCTGTTGAATTTTTTGAGCGAACTCAGGCTTTTGTGGAACATGTTTTTCTTGAATCTCTTTTTTTGGTAGATAAGGGTATGGTTTTGAAAAAGTTCAAGGATAAGGCTTATAATTACCCGGAGGATATTCGCACTGAAATAATTGAACTTTACAAAAAGAGATTGGAGCAAAAATTTGTTTGGTGGCAGAAGCGCCCTATATGGAAAAGTGTTTTTGAAGAAATTACAGATTTGAAACTGATAATCGATGAGATATCTAAGTTACATTATGCAATTAATCGTAGATATTATGTTTATGCTTTGAAGAGTTATGCAAAAGACTTAGAGACTTTAAAGCCAAATATTAAAGATGCAGTGTTTAGTATTTGTACTATAAATCCACAGAGTTTTGAAGGAAAGGACAAAAGGAAACTAATTATGCAAGTGTTCAGTAAATTAATGCGATATTATGATGAGTATAAGTAAAAAAGATTTTTAATGTAAATTATTAGTTTGAAAATGATTAAAATAGTTGACGTAACAATCCGCGATGGGGGTTATGAGAATAATTGGAATTTTTCGCTCAACTTCGTGGATTCTTTAATAAGGGGTTTAGCCGAGGCTGGGATTGAATATATAGAAGTTGGGCATGGGTATGGGTTGGGGGGAGAAAGAGATTTTGGGGCTATGGCCCATACAGATAGAGAATATCTTGATTTAATAAACAAGATAAACATCAATGCCAAAATAGGAATGTTTGCAAATGTAAATATTTGCAAAGTTGATGATGTTAAACTGGCTGGAGAGTTTGGCCTTGACTTTTTAAGGGTTGGATTCATAGGATACAGAAGTCCCCATCCAATGTCGGGATTACCTCAGTTAGTTGGTGAGGCTAAAAGGCAAGGTATGTTTGTTTCAGTGAACATGGTGTTGTCAACTTTATATTCAGATAAAGATCTATTAGAAAATCTTAAATTCATTGAAGACCTGGGGTCAGATGTAATTTATTTGGTTGATAGTACGGGCGGTATGTTACCAAATGAGGTGACTAGAAAGATTGAACTCCTAAAAACTAATAGTAATATATTAGTGGGTTTCCATGGACATCAAAATTATGATTTGGCTGTGGCTAATTCACTGTCGGCTGTTAAAGCTGGTGCAGACTTTGTTGACGGAACACTGCTTGGTCTAGGTAGGGATCTTGGTAATGCTCAGCTTGAAATATTGATAAATGTACTTGAGGATTCTGGTTACAATCTGGAAATAGATTCCATGAAGCTTGTTGATCTAACCGATAGCGTGGTTTCATCTCTTTTTGAGAGGTCGCGAGGTGCACGGAAGCAAAATATATTGATGGCTAAATATGGAGTAATGAAACATTCCTTGGATCTTGCTTACAAAATTGCAGAAGAAAAGAAGGTGGATGTAAGAGAAGTGTTAGCCCTTATGAAAAACAAGAATATCCATTTTCCAACCTACGAGGAGGTTGTTGGTTATTTTGTTAGAGGAAACCGATGAAAGTTGTTGCTGTTGGAGGTTATATTTTTTTTAAGAAAGAGACTTATGCGAGACTTACAAAAGTTTCCGACTTCATGCATATTAAAGAGGAGCCTTCGGAAAAAGTTTTGGGGGACGCGGCCAAACAAGCTGATATTGTCGTAACTTACGGGAAAATCACCCCCTCGTTTATAAAAAAATATAGGCACCTGAAAGCTATTATTGTATTGTCAACCGGAAAAGAAGACCTTGAAAGTGCAGAGATGTTAAATGCTGCTTCTGATTCGGATACTTTACTAATGTATACACCGAAGTATTCAACGCAGTCTGTTGCTGAGTATACCTTAGCAGCACTGTTTTCCCTTCAAAGTAAAATATTGCTGGCTACAAGAGCCTCTTTTTTGGATCAGAGTTTTGGGGTGCTTGATTCTCAAAGGGTTTGTCTAACAAACAGTACAGTAGGAATTGTTGGTCTTGGACATATTGGTGCATATGTTGCAAACATATTGTCAAAACTAGACATAAACACTCTTGCATATACAAAGCACCCTGACGGCAAAAAACTTGATGATTATAGGGGATTTTTGACCTTTTCTCCCACTCTTGAGCATTTGTCATCTAACTCTAATTTTGTTGTGGTGACGTGCAGTTTAAACCCAGAAACTGTTGCTTTCCTCAATAAAACGTCCTTTTTTGATCATCTTAAAGCAGATGTTGGACTAATAAACACCGCTAGGGGAAGGATTTTCAATCCTGATGATTTATATAAATTTATTTCGGAAAAGAAGAAATCATGCCTTTTTGTAGACGTTCTAGATTTCGATCTGGAAACTAACAACAAGCTGCGGCAGCTTCCCAATGTGTTTGTAACTCCACATATAGCTTTCAATAGTTTAGAAAGTCTTTATAACTGCACAGATGTTGTTGTGGAAGACATTGGAAGTATATTAGCAGGCAAGCCTATTAACATTGTAAAATAGATGAGTGTCTTTGGTGGTCCGCCAAAAATCCAGGTTGGGATGAGGCTTGATGTCAGGATTGAGTCGCTTCAACCGAATCGTCGGGACCCAACACGAAAGGATGTGAATCTTGAGTATGTTAGACATATAAAATGAATCTCCCACGAGGGATAAAAAATGAAAGATTCAACACACGACTTTACGAAATGTTTATAAAAAAGATGGCCGACAGAAATATTTTATTCCCTCCTTTACCAACAGAAACAGTTTTCCTATCTCCAGTTCACGAGGAAATAATAGACGATATTGAAAGAGCATTAAAAACTACTTTGTCAGAAATGAGGGATGCAAAATAGTTATGAGTTCTCAAAGTTCAACCATCCTGAGTAATCTCAATAAGACAATAATGTCGGCCAAAAGGACACGGCTTTACAAGGATAAAAACCTGCACAAAATAAATTCAATAAGCGAACTGTCGGGTCTTCCGTTTACCACAAAAGAAGATCTAAGGGGGGCTTATCCATATGGGGGCTTAGCAGTTTCCGAAGATAAAATTATCGAGGTACATACTACGTCAGGAACCACAGGTAAGCCAACCCTTTCTTTTTTAACAAGAAAAGATCTTAACGAAAGCTCAAAGGCAATTTCTGAAGCCTGGAGGGCCTTTGGAATTACTAAAAATAGCAAAGTTATGTTCATCATGAGTTACGGTTTGTTTAGTGGAGCGGCTTTAAATACATATGCGATTCAGAGTATTGGTGCCTTTGTTCTTCCTGCAGGAATTCAGCCTGTAAAAACGCAGGTAGATTTTATGGTTGAATTTGGAATAGATACTGTTATCGCTACCCCAGGGTTTTTGCTTTATCTTTATGAGTGGATGGCTGCAAATGATTTTGATCGTAGTAGGCTCAAGCTGGTTAGGGCTATTGCCGCTGGTGAAGTCTATTCCAATAAAATACGAAGGGAAATCGAGAAGAAGCTCAAAATAAAAGTATTTGACCACTACGGATTGTGTGAAGTAAATACAGGAATAGCTTATGAATGTGACAAAATGCAAGGTCTACATGTGATAGACGATTATGTCGTTCCTGAGATAGTAGACCCTGAAACCGGAAAGGTAATGCCTGAAGGAGAGTATGGAGAACTTGTGCTGACAAGTCTCAAAAAAGACGCCTCCCCCATTGTTCGATATAAAACCAAGGATATTACTCGTATTATTCCCGGTAAATGCCCATGCGGTAGACATAGAATCCGCATTGACAGAATAAAGGCTAGAGTCGGAGAAACGCTATTTATTAAGGGAATAAAGATTGATCCTTATGAGCTGAGGGATTTTATTAGGGAATATCTAGGAAAAAGCTTTTTTGGTGGAGACATGCAAATAGTTGTGAAAGATAATGACATAAAGTTTCTGCCAAAAATTTTTCTTAGTCTCGTCCAAAATGATGAAAAAATAATTAAGAGCTTGACGGAAAAGATATATGAACAGACAAGAACCAGGTTTATTGTTGAACATGCTGACCCACAGTTTTTTAATAGAGAGAAGAACAATAAGGTTAAATTCATCCATCATGAATAACAAGTTTGAAGTGGATTCCTTATGTTACGACTTGGTTACTTGGCTTAATAAAAAGAAGAGCATAATTTTCAAATTAAACAATGAATGCACTCAAGATACTGAATATTCAATAAAAATTGATTTTCAGTTTATTAATCAGTATCTACTCTCTTACTCTAAAAACAATTCACACTTTTTCAACTCTCAATTGAAGCCAAAAGGAAAGGTCATACTTGTTTTATCGTTTAACGAACCATTAGTTACAGCGATAGTTCCAGTTCTAAACGCACTGGTTGCAGGGAATGAAGTTGTGGTTCGTCCAAGTAGGCGGGGGACTAGAATTTTTGACTACATATGGAAAGAGAGTGGTGTTTGTCAAAAATATGGAGGGAACCTAAAGACAATGTCTGGTGGTGGGCCGGAAGTTCTAGAAAAAGAGCTCATGTGTGCACAAGCTTTATATTTTTTTGGTGGACATAAAAACGCAAAAACAGTCTTTCTTTTATGCTCTAAGAACTTTGTTGAGTTCTATCCTGAAATCGAAGCCGCAGATTTTAAAGTTGTCAAGATTAGCAATCTTAGTAACTTCGATATGGATCAAGATATTGAAACTTCACTAACGGAGGCTTTTACTCACACTGGACAAAGCTGCCAAAGAATCCAAGGAATATTTGTTCACGACAGCAACCATGAAGAGTATTCAAAAAGAATCCTTAAAAGGTTCAATCAACTAGTGTTGTCAAAAAGAATAGAAAGATATATTTCTCCTAATTTTAATTTTGATGAAACAATGGTTCAACAATTAAATGTTGATATGTCAAAAGCCGCACCAACAAAACTTATTAGGGCAAACAATAAATTTGGGTTTCCCGTTTTGGTCCTAAATCCAAATCCTAAAAGTGTCTTTGTTCAGTCTGCTTATTTTTTGCCAGTCATCTGGGTAACCAGGTACTCAACAGAAGAAGAATTGTTTGATAATATATCCTCTCGACCATACCATCTTGGAGTAAATATCCAATCGGATGAGGATAAGTTCATCCAGAAACTAATAAGAAAAACAAATTTTACCAGATATACAGTTAACACTGATCACTCGAGAGTTAGACCTAACGAAGGATGGGGTGGAAGTTGGCCGACCGGCTATTCTGGGAACAAAAGCTGGTTGGAGCTTTTTTCATACCCATATCAAATCGTGACACAATGAAATCTTGGAATTACAGGGAGGAAGTCATAGACTTACTCTGCCTCGATTGCTAGCATGTTTAACGACCTTTTTCCCAGCCTAATCACGAAACTTCCATTTTCGGCAAGTTTTATGTGTGCGGTTTTTGGGTCAATTGGTATACCATCAACATAGAACCCGTGTTGCTCGATCAGTCTCCGCACATCCGCTTTACTCCTAGCCAAGTTTTTCTCAACTAGCAAGCTCACTAGAGCTTTGATGCTAATATCTCCAGGTTCAAGCTTACTCCTTAGAACTGATTCTGGGGTTTCCATCCTTTGAACAGTACTTTGGAAATATGTTGCAGCGTTATCGGCAGCTTCATTACCGTCATAGAGTCTTACTACTTCATGTGCCAAAACCTTTTTCAGTGCTACAATATCTGCGGTCCCATCGTGTAATTCTTGTATTGACCTTCCTACAAAATCCATAGGAAGTCGAGTTGCACATTCTAGATATGTGGGTATAAGGGAGTCGGCAATCTTCATCAATTGAACGTATTTTATCTCCGGAGTGTCGTCGATCCATATGCAGTTTCCTATGCTAGTACTCATCTTTTCTCCATCGGGACCTATTAGCAATTGGGTGGTCATATAATCCTGAGGAGGCATACCATATGCCTCTTGAACATCTCGTCCTTTGGTGAGGTTATACGTTTGGTCGGTCCCCCCAAGCTCAACATCAGCGTTAATCATTACAGAATCATACGCCTGAAGAAGAGGATAAAATGCTTCCGCAAATGAAACAGAGTCGCCCCGACTAATTCTATCGGAGAAATTTTTTCTTCCCACCGCTTCCTGCATTGTCTGACATGATGCAAGTCTTAAGAGTGTATCCAGTGAAATATTTTCCAACCAATCAGCATTATGAACTAATTCCAGCTTTGAAACATCAAGGATCCTAGCAAATTGCTGCATATAATCTTTAATATTATCTGCAATCTGTTTCGGCGTGAGTCCTTTTCTGGCACCTGTCTTATCAGATGAGTCGCCAACCTGTGCGGTTCCGTCACCGATAATTATCACAATTTGATGTCCTAAATCTTGAAATTCTTTCAGTTTTAACAGAGTAGATCCCCGACCTACGTGTAACCTAGAGCCCGTAGGATCAATTCCCAGCTTGACTCTTAAAACTGTGCCTTCCTCCAGCAACCTGGCCCGAAGATGTTCCTTATCAGCCACTTCAACTACGCCTCGAGTCAATAGCTCATCTACTCTACTTTCTATTTCCTTTCTGCTGGCTGTTTCGGGAATCATGGCTTCAGGTTTTACTCTTTCTCCAGTCATGGTATAGCGAAAATTATACACCACGATCCAGCCCAGTCAAGCTATATACTTTAGGAAAATCATTCCGCGCCCTTTTTCTCTTGAAGCAAACAGGGTTCTTCACATTGCTCTGAGCGCCAGACTCACACCGAGAGAGATGGTGGATGTTGACAGTTGGTCCGGTCCGGAATAGACTAAGACCCATAATGGGCCTAGTTGAGAGAATTAAGCAAATTGCTAGTGGGAAAGAAAGGGGTTCGGTTGTTAAACCCACGAGGAAACTTGCGGATGTATTGTCGGGTTCGAGAATTTTAGATATTTTGGAGGGACTGAGAGACCAAACACCGCTAGAGTTCTCTAGCCAGGTTGTTGAAGACGGCAAAAAGATAGTAATTAGAGTAAATTGGCCGACAGTTGTTAGCCAGGGAAAGAAGGGGTTTACGGTTTCTCTCACCGAAGAGTCTATATCATTTATGGGCAATACGCCCAACAACCACAGGCATCTAGAGGGTATGGATATGCAAGATGGAGAATTAATCGAGAACTCGTTGTTAGAAGCCTTCAGAAGTCCGTCAATGGTCTAAAAATCCCTCCTGTTTTTGCTTGCCTAAGCCAACTTTTAGAAAAAGAGGTAGTCTTCTCAGGCTACTCTGCAATTTTTTAGACGCTGAAATTGGGTATGGATCACACTTCCGATGTGTGATGTTTGTAGTGTGTTACGAGGTGGGTTTTTCTAGTTTTACAAGACGATCATCGTGGTCTGCTAGATCGTCGTTTATACGCTGGTGAGAAAACTGGTGGGCGTCAAAATTGTCTCTTATTTTTTGCAATTCACTAAGGATTTCATCTTTAAATTCCAGCAGGTCGTTTTTAATCTCGCTGTGAAGTTCGGTTTTCAACCCTTCTAGTCGTTCGTCTAAGTATTTTTTAGTGACTGGGGTTTTGTCGTTCACATCTTACATGTTATGCAGTGAAAACTAGGGTGTCAACGAATGGAAAAGGGCAGGGCCATCCTTGATGGATAGGCGGCCCTGCCTTTGGTACCCTGTGGGAGAATTTATGTGGTGCGGGATTCTCCGGGGTTGTGGGCGGCAAGCACTTGGGGTGGTTTGGGATTCCAGGCAGGACTGTCGGCTTGGTTGATGACAACTTCCCCACCACCAGACGCATTGGTAATAGTCAGCGTTGACACGCACTTCTCTCGGCAAGTATAGTCCACCGCAGCGATCGCCCCACCGTCGAATGAAGGGACGGCAATGGCGCCTTTTACTGTGAATCGCTGTACATTGTTGTTTGCCGTGTCGACTCGCCAGAAAATTGGTTTTTCGTCTTGACGACAGGCTGTGCCAACGAGCAACTTGGAGGTTTGGCCAAGCCACGAAAGTTGAAAGTCCACCATGCCCATTTCGCGTCCACAACTCATGCTAACATCCAAGACTTTGGTGCTGGTTTGGGTCGCTGAGTCGTAAACCATCACCGCCGCCGGGCGTGATCTTTGAGCAGACATATAGGCAATCTTGCCTTGGGAAGGACTCCATTGAGCGTTGAAAAACTGCTTATCGTAAGTAAGTGAGAAATCCAGACCACTTGTACGCGGCAAGCCGATATGTGCCACCTCGACACGACTGTACGGTGATCTGTTGGTATCGGTGGCAGCGTAAACAAACCATAAGTTGTCGAAGTCATCACCCGACCAGCTGGGCGGATAGTAGAGCGCGACGTTGGAGCTTCCGTGACTCAAAATCCGTTGCCTTTGGACATCAAAGACCGCGATCGTCCCGACAAAGAAGCCCAAACTTTGGGTTGCGGAGTCGAGAAACACGATAAACTCACCACTAGGAGACCAGCTTGGCAAAGCGCCCTTGGCAACAACTCGTGTTCGTCCTGAGAAAACATCTGTAAGCAGGAGTTCTGTCGAGTGGTCTGCTTTTATCCGCGTGTAGGCAAGCGTTGTGCCGTCTGGCGACCAGGCAAGATTGGAGTACCAGTGCCTTGCATAACTCTCGATAGGTTGGCCGTCTTGAGTTAGCTTCCTCTTTTCGCCTGTGGCAAGCCTGGCAAGCCAGATATTGCCGTCCGCACCAGTATAGGCTATCTCGCCGGTCCGCAGGGCTTCACCATGAGGTAACTCGGCAAGGGCTTCCTTGATGGTCCGAATGGCAGACTGGGCGTGCAGGATTTGTTCGTGCCCGGCGCAGGTAGCCCAGTATGCTGATGAGGCACACTTTACTCCTGTTGTGACTCCAAGGTTGAAGAAAACCTCGAACCCAGGAATCATTGCATCCAGCGTTGGGACCATAACGTCGTCGACAGAAGATAGAGTGCGGATGACGACTTTTTCTTTCAGGCGTTCTGCCAGGGCGATGTTCCTGTTCAGAACAATCTCCTGATTGAGTTGTACGAGTACTTGCGCAACGTCGCTTTCTGCGAGATCGTAACTAACCTTGTCAGCCATCACCCGGATCGTCTCTTTACTGCTACCGTTCACGGGGCTGTCGAGGGTTACCAGGTGTTTGATGTGCCTGAGCGCAGGTCCTTGCTCCTCTGTTCCAGTGTAGTTTAGTGCAATCAGTCCGCCCAGGCTATGTCCCAAAAGATCTATCGAAACTCCGGGGCAGCGCTGGATTTCTTCGTTGATTGTTTGCCTGAGTGCGCTGACACTGTGGGATAAATGCTGATGAGTGTTTTTCTTTGTGTAGTTGTTTCGATCCTGGAGATTGTAACTAAACGGAAGAACCTTGTTGTATCGTGGTCCGGCCGCGTTGATTATGTCGCCAAACGTCTCTGTCCAACTGCTGTATTCGGTTTCAATTCCCTGTAACAGCAATAAGACACGCTCGTTACAAGCGATTTTGGTTTGTGCGGTTGACGTGCCTCCCGGTAGAAGAAGACCCAGCAAGAGCACGGTGTACAACAAGTGCCTAAACCAGCTATACTTTTTCAAGGTACCCCTCCTATGAGGCCAACTCAACCCAAAATTGGGCTAATTCGAATTATACTTTTTCTTGTTGTTCAGTTTCTAGGAGTGGTTTTTTCGTTTGTTTTCTCCCTTATACCCTCAGCTATGATTGTTGTTTTTAATTCCGATTCGATTCTTGAAGCGACGAGTTCAGCGGTTAAAATAGTGTTAGTGGTTGGAACAATTTCAGCCTTTTTGGTGGGGATCGCAACGTATGCTTTGACCAGAAGAGTAAGATGGGTAAAGATGTCTGTGGCTATCACTTTCTTAGCAGCGGCATTACCGCCACTTTTAGTTCTAACCGGTGTAGGCGGGGTATTATTCTGGGTGATAGGTGCTTGGATGTCGTTTTGGGGATCTTTTCGCTAGATAGCAGAAGCTAGAGATAATTAAAGCTTATTCACAACTACTCGGGTTATGAGGATATTGTCCGTTTCTTTTTTCGGAAAGCAGTTAAATTGAGCGACAACTTCGGCGTCGTTTGCTAAACCTTTAAGGCCAATGTCTTTTCCGTTGGCATCTTCTACGAGTCCTGGTTTTTCATTTAGAGAAAGCGTTAAACTTTCCCCTTCTTCTTTGGGAACAAGGTCAAATCTTCCCGAAGTGCCGCTTATTGTCAAACTTGCAATTTTACCGTTCATTGACCCGATAACGGTTTTTTTACCGCTATATTCTGCGACTTCTATCCGGCTTACGACTTTGTTTTCTTTAAGAGATGTGCAACTTCCGATGTCTGTATTATCTGTAACTTCTGATCTTTTTGTCGTTATTTGCGGGGTTGGTGTTATATTTTGGGTAGTTTTTTTGGCGGTTGGCAAGGGACTGCCACGCAAATAGAAGTAGTAGCCGCCTAGACCTAAGATAGAAAAAAGAGCTAAGGCGACGAGAGTATAGAAGAATTTATTGCTCACCGTTTAATCATACATACAACTCGTTTCAAAACTCAAGCATCTTGTCTAAAAGGTGCGGCAGGGAAGGACAGGAGTTTGTGGTATGGAAATTGGGGTTAAATTTACCACATTCTCGTGTTCGCTTCCCTGCCGGGTCGTTTGTCGTCTTTTGGCTACCTCCTTTCGTTGAGGGGCGAAGGGCTGGGGTGTAGAACCCCGAGGTAATGTCCGTCGATAGTCCGACAATTTGACTGAAAAGTACTGCTGTTTATTGTACACCCCTTTAGCAATTGGGGATTTATGGAAGAATCTTTTTAACGAGATCTGAGGCGCGACCGACAAGGCCGCGAACAGGGAGGCCTCCGCGGAAAGTTTTGGAGATTATATTTGCCGGGGACCAAGACATTTCGCGACTCGAAGGGTTTCGGCTTGAGTAAATTAAGAGCCCAACAGCCGCCGCAAAAACAGGGCTTGAGATTTCCTCTACCAATCCAACAACGCCTTTGGGGGTACCTACTCTTGTAGGAAGTGATAGCATTCGTCTTGCGGATTCTGCTGCGCCCACGCAAAGCGCGCCTCCACCGGTTATAACAACCCCTGACGGGGTCTTGCCTGCAA
>Ga0209542_10001951_pt1 | contig 47331 bp, 40 predicted proteins | sample RifCSPhighO2_01_FD_184028 | JGI IMG/M metagenome (GOLD analysis project Ga0209542, IMG submission 184028) | Soil microbial communities from Rifle, Colorado - Rifle CSP2_plank highO2_0.1 (SPAdes) (version 2) | ecosystem: Environmental > Terrestrial > Deep subsurface > Rock core/Sediment ...
CTTCCAACATGTTCTCATCAAGGGTTTCAGAAGTAGCTGAGAAAGTGACTGCTTTCACTCTGCCATTGATGTCAACGGGAGAATCTCCCATCATGACTCCATTGATTATAGGAGATTTAGAATCTTTCTGCGCTCCATCCGCTTCCTGACCTGAATATCTTATCAGTGTGACTTTCCCCTCATCTTCATTAGAGGATAATATGCCTACTGCGCTTCCCTGAGTGAACGCTTCTGTGAATGTGACAACTCCATCGCCATCGACTGTGGCAAGCTTCGGATCTGTTGTGCCATAATGATACTTTCCATCTGCCGCGATCTTTACCTGTTCTCCGGAAGAGACAGTCACAAGGCCGCCCATAGGCCCTGCTGAAGCGTATTCTTTCTTGTCTCCGCTGCCGAACAGCCCTGAGAAGAATCCGATCATCCCCCCGAAAAATCCTGTATTGGTCACTGTGACAGGAACAGACTGTGTTGAGGTCTTCACCCCTGAATCAGTCGTTGCTGTTATTGTCAGTGTCGCGATGAGATTTCCTGATCTCTTGAATGAATGGGTAGGATTCTGCTCTTCAGAGGCAGTTCCATCCCCGAAATCCCAGCTGTACTTCGCATCTGCGCTCTCTCCTGAAACAAGGAGATTGCTGAACTTGATCTTTGAGTCAGAGACTCTCTCCATTCCGATGACTGCTGGGTCTGCGATGTCTCTAGTTATGTCAATGCCTGTTCCTGCAGCCAATTCATCCACAGCATTGTAATCGAAAGGAGCGTCCGCAAGCAGAGAGAGGCCTATCTGAGGTCTTTCTTGCGCAGGATTTATCTTGAGCCAGTCATTTATTTTATAATTAGGGGAGTATTCATCCACTGAGTCAGTCGCTGGAATCAGAGAAGGAATATCCTGTTGAGAGGGGGTCTCATTGGCTGTTGATGTCTCATTCTTTGAGATCGTGATCCTCTGATTGCTCTCGTTCGTGAGTATTAGTCCATTGCCCCAGTCTCCTGTTTCGGAAGGCTTGATGATTATCTTACCTCCGTCATATTTTAAGTCTATAGTCTCATGATTGTCAAAGATAAGAGTTGTGTGCGTCTTCCAGTCTGTATCGACCTCAAAAGAAAGACCGCTGAATATGCCTTCACCAGTATCCACATGAGAGGTGATGTCAATGTCATACTCCACTCTTGAAGTCGATGTTCCTATTGATATCCCTGAAGGATTATCGCTCCATTGATAGACTTTCATGTCTTCCTTGTTCATATCGCCCCAAGTGCCATAGTATTGCGCGTATTTCGGAGTCCAGGAGAGCTTTTTATCAGCGCCTGTCTGCGCGTCATTGAAGACTACCTCTTCTTTCCCTTTTTCGCCTGGATCCCCTATCTTCACGCCCATAGAATTAGAGAGGTATGTCTTGCCTCCGGATTCCCAAGTGTAGACAACGTAATAATATCCTTCATCGAGGTCGCTTGTTTTTAGCGTCGCGGAACATCTCTTGCCAGGATTGCTGCAGTCCTTCGCAGGATCCGCTATTGATTCTGCCGCTCCCTCTTCATCGTCTTCCACAGAGTAGATTATGAATTTGCCAGGCAGGACAAGATTGCCATTCGCGATGAAATGAATATCCTCCCCTTCAGGGATCTCTGCAAGATTGTCCTTCACGCCGGCAGGCTTCCATTCCTGATTGACGATGAGGGGGTATTCCCAGCTCACTGTCGCTCTCTCTTTTCCTTCCCAGATATTCTCGCCGTCTTTTGATATCTCCTTGAGATAATACCATCCCTTGCCCCCGCCAAAATCGATCTGCATCAACGCACCAGTAGAAGAATACTTGCTCGGTACGCTGGCTGTCGAGGCCACCTTGCCTACGCCCATAGAGTAAGTGACCATGAGATTAGAGCTCACATAACTCTGGCCTTTAGCTTTCTCAGCTATGTTCATGCCGTTGAGAAGGACAGAGCTGTCTTTGGCTTCGATAGTGATCTTGTCAGAAGCGGCAGGGGGAGCAGCGACAGAAGGAGCGTCGAGAGCTATCACTAAAGGAATCATTGCAAGAATAATGATGCAGAACAATGAGAATATAGAGACTGCGCGCAAGACGCTTATTGCCGAATAGTCAGTCCGTGCTATACCAATGCACCTCGTTTAGGATGATGAACTGAACATTGTTTAAATATTTATTGGAATTTAGAATATGGTTACAACCTATCTTTGCCAACGCCTATCTCAATCCTTCTCGATCCACCCATAACCTTTCTCTTCCAGATGGTCAACGAGCTCTGCGCTTCCTTGCTTGACTATCTTCCCTTCAGCCATTATGATGACAACGTCAGGCCTGACATGCTCAAGCAGCCGCTTGTAGTGAGTTATGAGCAGCAAAGTCTTGCCGCAGCTCTTCTTGAGATCAGACTTGCCGCTGCCCCGAACATCGGATCCGCCCTTAAAAGAGTTTATCCCTTTCGCCACCGCTTTCAGAGCGTCGATATCCAATCCTGAATCGATCTCATCAAGTATCGCGAGCTCTGGATCGAGCGCGAGCATCTGCACTATCTCTGCGCGCTTCTTCTCTCCGCCGGAGAACCCTTCATTCAGCGATCTCGAGAAGAACTCCTTGCTCATCCCGATCAGCGCGGCTTTCTCTTCAAGCATTTTGCTGAATTCAAGTATTGATAATTTCTTGCCTTCTCCGCGCACCGCATTGACTGCCGCGCGAAGGAAACTTGAGAACGCGACTCCAGGGATCTCCACAGGATTCTGGAACGACAGGAAGATTCCTGCTCTTGCCCTCTCATCGATGCTCATATCAGCGAGATCCTTGCCGCAGTATTTGATATTCCCTTTGGTAACTTCATATTTCGGACTTCCGATAAGGACATTGGCCAGAGTGCTCTTGCCTGAGCCGTTAGGGCCCATGATCGCGTAGGTCTTTCCGCGCTCAAGAGAGAAAGATATCCCTTTCAGTACTTCCTTGCCTTCGACCTTGACATGCAGATCCTTGACTTCAAGCATTGCCGCTTTCTTCACTGCCATAATTCCTCCGATCTGAGACTGATGATCATTATGTCCTGGCTTTTTTATCACTTGCCGCTTTCTGCGCAGCTGCCTGCAAAGCTTCCAATGGGAGCAGCGCGCACTTCAGCCGCACAGGGCTGATATCTATCTGCAATAAAGAGATCACATCCTCTTTCTTGAGCTTCATGATCTCACTGACCTTTTTCCCTTTGACAGAGTCAGTCAGCAGTGACGCGGCGGCAGTATTTATCGCGCACCCGATACCATTGAACTTCACATCCTCGACCTTTCCGCCCTTGATCTTCAGTTGGATCGTTATATCATCGCCGCATAAAGGATTATGCGCTCTGTGCTCGCAAGTCGCTCCGATCAGCCTGCCTTTATTATTTGGATGCTGGTAGTGCTCCAGTATATTCTCCCTGTACATAGCCGCGTTATCCATGAGCCCTCAATGATCTAATTCTTGCTTCCTTCTTTCCCGAAAATCTTCTTCGCGCTGATTATCGCTGCAATAAGCGCATCAATGTCCTCAAGAGTATTGTAAAGGTAGAAGCTAGCCCTGCAAGTGCCGCTCAATCCCAGCTTATCCATGACAGGCATCGCGCAATGATGCCCTCCGCGCACACAAACTCCTTTGTCTGCCAAGAGGGAAGCGAGATCGTGCGGATGGATGCCTTTGATATTGAATGAGACAATGCTTGAGCAATGCTTCAAAGGGGGAGAATGTATCATCACCCCTGGAATGCTTTTAAGCTTCTTAAATGCGTAATCGAGCAATTCATGCTCCCATGCAGAAATATTCTTCAATCCTATGCGCTGAAGATACTTTATCGCCGCTGCCAATCCCACAGCGCCAGAGATGTCAGGAGTTCCTGCCTCGAACTTCATCGGCAATGCGTTCCATTCAGCGCTTTCATAGCTTACAGCGCTGATCATATCTCCGCCGAACAGGAAAGGAGGCATCTTCTGCAGCAGTTCCTTGCGGCCGTACAGAACCCCTATCCCTGTGGGCCCGAGCATCTTGTGGCCTGAGAAAGCGAGAAAATCGCACTTGATCCTCTTCACATCGATAGGGATGTGCGGCACGCTCTGCGCCGCGTCAATTATCGATATCGCTCCGTTCTCACGCGCCAATCCGCACAATAATTCAACATCATTGACTGTGCCGAACGCGTTAGAGATATGGACTGCAGATACTATCGCTGCGCGAGAGGTTATCTTCCTGCGCGCGTCATCATAATCAAGAGTGAGATCATCATTCATCCTTATGAACTTCAGGATCATGCCTGAGCGTCTGGCAAGCTGCTGCCAGGGCACAAGGTTTGAGTGGTGCTCCATCTCTGTCAGGACTATCTCATTCCGCTTTCCTGACTGACTGCCATTTTCTTTAGGGGATTCACTCTCGCAGCAGCCGCTATCGCGGCATTCGCCAGAACCATCTTCACAAGAGCCGTCATCACACCTATCGCCGAATCCGCAATCATACTCTTTGCCTGCGCATCCGCACTCTTCCGCGCCGCAATCTTTTGCGAAGAGACTGCCTAAAGTGTAAGCGAGAAGATTTATGCTTTCAGTGGTGTTCTTCGTGAAGATGATCTCTTCAGGAGAGGCATTGATGAACCTCGCTACGACCGCATGCGCCTCTTCATACTGCTTTGTGGCTTCTTCGCTCAAAAGATATACTCCCCTATGTACATTCGCGTTAGTATTCTCATAGAATCCTGAGACTGCCTCAATGACCTCTTCAGGCTTCTGGGTTGTAGAGGCATTGTCGACAAAGATTATCGGCTTGCCATTTATCTTTTGACTGAGCAGAGGGAAATCCTTGCGCAGCTTTTTCGCGATCATGTCATTGAGCTTCATGAGTCCTCTCCTTGATCATATCTATTCTTGCTTAGACTTCTTTGACGTAGATTTGGGATATAGGCTTGAATCTATCCATTCTGAAAGTATTCGCGAGAAAAGCGCGAGATGCGCTTGCTCCCGGTAAGTATGCGGAACTCCCGGAAGAACACTGAGCTGTTTCTTATTTCCTGGAATCTCTTCAAAAAGAACCTTCAGGTGCTCTAAAGGGGTTGAGTCATCCTTATCTCCGACTACAAAAAGCACTGGCATGACTATGGCGTCTGACTGCTCGCGCAGATCGTATTTCATACGGTCTTCCATGTGGGACCATTTCAGGCGCTTCACTATTCCATGCCTGGCTTCGCTCTTCTCCTCAATCCATCCTGTCTTTCTACATTCAGCGGCAGTGTCCTTGTATTTGGCTGTCTCAAGGCTGAGTTTTCCTGAAACTACTGAAGAAAGAAGCGCAAGACCTGCGACTTTGTCAGGATGGCGCTCAGCGTACAAGCCGACGCAGATGCCACCAAGACTGTGGCCTGCAAGAACGAATCTTTCCTCATACCAGGACTGCGAGCCAGCCCACCTTATCACATCGACAAGGTCGCTGTAGTAATTAGTGACTGTGGCGTCTTCATACTTGCCCTCGCTCTCTCCGAAAGTGTTAGTGGTGTCAAATCTGACGACAGTGTATCCTTTTGAGAGGAATACTTTCGCTGCTGCAATGATATGCGGCTGTTCTTTGTTGCCGCTAAGCCCGTGCATCACGAACGCAAGCCCTTTCTGGCGCGGAGATCTCTCTATCAGCACAACTACGCGCTTGCCTTCCCGGTTCTTTATGGTCAGTTTCTCTGATGCCAGTCTTTCAGCGCTTTTCTCAGTGATATTTGCCATGTTATGTCCTCAATCAACATCGTATCTTATTAAATCTTATTGTAAAAACGGCTCTGTCCTGAATCATCCTCTTCCCGTACGCGCGACCGCTGCCCTGACTGCGCTGAAGAGCAGGCTTCGCAATGAGATATCCGTAATCAATTCGATAGCTGGCAGGAGGAATCCTTCGACTATGAGCTGCGCCGCAGCTCTCTCATCAAGCCCTCTGCTCATGAGATACGCCATCCTTCCATCATCTATATCGCTTATGCTGACTCCGTGGCCGCATTTGACATCGTCATTCATTATCTCAAGATTAGGCATAGCAGCCGCTTCCGCGCCTTTGCCTAACAATAAAGCGTCCTGCTTCTGGAATCCTTCAGAGCCTGAAGCTTCAGGATCGATACGTATCAATCCTTTGCTGAAGACTTTTGATTCCTGCGCAAGCGCTCCACGAGTGAGCAATGAAGAGACTGTGAACTGAGACTTGTGCAGCGCTGAATTGCTGAGCATGAAGCGCTTCCTCTCCCCCACGATGAACGACGACACAGATTTAGTCGAGCTTCCTTTCTCTGCAAGTATAGATATGACCTCGCTCCTGCAGAAAGCTCCGCCGATGCAGACATCATCCCATTTCACTGCTGCCTGCTTCCCCTGCCAGGAAGTGCGGCGCTGAACTATCACTGAAGAATCATCCAAGGCCTGGACAGCTGTCACTTCAATCTCATTGTCTCCGACAGCGAAGACTCTTAAGTCTTCAGAGACATAGGATTGATTGCCTGAATAATTATGATCATCTCCTTCATTGATCTTTCTGCCGCCCTCTCCGCTTTTCTTGACTTTCTGAACCGCTGATTTCTTTATCATGATAAGCTTCGCTGAGGATCCTTTCTCAGCGAGCACGAATATTGAAGCGAGCAAAGGCTTAGCTCCGCAGGAGTAGGTTATCAATATAGGCTTGCTGACAGCGCAATCCTTAGGGATGCGTATGAAAAGCGCATCATTAGCGAAAGCCTGCTGATGCCATGCCAGAGCGTCAGCGTCATGCATCCAATCCTCTGTGAGAAATGCCTTGAAAAGAGCCGCGCTCTCCGCCGGCATTGCCTGAGAGACTTCGCTTGAGGAGAAGATGCTCACACCAGAACTCTTATCGTATTCGATAGCAACTGTGGAATCATGCCTTCCATTCTCAGGAGTAATATCTGAGAGCTCAAACTTCTCAGGAAAAGATATCCCTGAGAGCAAGCCCTGCCTGAAGTCAGGGATTTGAGCGGCGAGCATTCTGGCTAAAGCCGCTTTCCTGTGGTCCAGGAACCAGCCAGGCTCGCGCAGCCCTTGCGCGAAATCATTAAATTGTTCTTGTGAAGCGATTACCATGTTAGCATCAACCTTCTCAGCCGATCGATCCTTCCATCTCCAGAGAGATGAGCCTGTTAAGCTCTACAGCGTATTCAAGAGGGAGCTCTTTCACTATCGGCTCGATGAATCCTGAGACTATCATCTGCGCTGCCGCCTTCTCATCAAGCCCTCTGCTGCGCAGGTAGCACACTTGCTCCTCGCTTATTTTTCCGACAGATGCTTCATGCGCGACAGAAGCTGAACGCTCGACAACATCAATCGAGGGATAAGTGTTCGAGACTGACCTTGCGTCTCCCATCAGGGCGTCGCAAGAGACGCTCGCTTTGGCGTTGAGAGCCCCTTTCCTTATGCTGAGCAGTCCGCGATAGCTTGTGATCCCTCCTTCCTTGCTGATTGATTTTGAACGGATCACTGAAGAAGTGTTCTTTCCGATGTGTATGACTTTAGACCCTGTATCCTGGTTCTGGCTCTTGCCTGCGAAAGCTATACCTAAGAAAGAAGTGCTGGAATTATCACCTGCAAGCACTGTCGCAGGATAGAGCATCGTCACCGCGGAGCCCATATTGCCATTCACCCATTCCATGATCGCCCCTTCGTGAGCTATCGCGCGCTTAGTGTTAAGATTGTAAGTGTTCTTGCTCCAGTTCTCAATGCTTGAATATCTCATCCTTGCGTTCTTCAGGACATGGATCTCTACACAGCCCGCGTGCAGCGCGCTCTCATCATAGCGCGGAGCTGAACAGCCCTCTATATACTGCGCTTCTGCCCCTTCATCGATTATTATAAGAGTGTGCTCAAACTGCCCTCCCCGCATGGCGTTCATGCGGAAGTATGCCTGCAATGGAGTTGTGAGCTTTACCCCTTTAGGGATATAGATGAATGTCCCCCCGCTCCATACCGCGGCATGAAGCGCGGAGAATTTGTGCAATGCCGCAGGAACGCAGGAAGTCATGAAATATCTCCTGAACATCTCAGGAAACTTCTTCAGCCCTTCATCGCAGTCAAGGAATATCACTCCTTGCTCTTCCCATTCTTTCTTGAGGTTGTGATAGACTATCTCGCTCTCATATTGAGCTCCCACTCCAGCGAGAGATTTGCGCTCCGCTTCAGGAATGCCTAACCTCTCAAAAGTGTTCTTTATATCCTGAGGGACATCTTCCCATCTAGTAGCGTTCTTAGAAGCGTCAGGCCTGAGATAGTATCTTATGCGGGAGAGATCAAGTCTTGATAATGAAGGCCCCCATGAAGGCAGCGGCTTCTGCAAGAAAATCTTTAAACCTTCAAGACGTTTGGCGAGCATCCATCCAGGCTCTTTCTTCTGCTTGGATATCTCGCGCACGATCTCTTCTGACAGCCCTTCAGGAAGCTGGAAGGAGAGATTCTCCTTGTTCTTCCGGTCATACTGCGCGCGCATGGCTGCAGGATGAGAATTCTTATTAGAACGTTCAGTGCGTAAGCGACGCGCAACTCTCCTGACAGGACGTTTATTGACCATGATTACTTAACGATTGTTAACCTTTTTAAATGTTACGGTTTTCAGAGAGGAATATTCACCGCAAAGCTTTTAAACTTCACTATCGTTAATATCCCCATGCCGTCAATAATGCCGCAAGAGATCGAAGTATGGTACTTGCTCCCGGCGCTCAGGAGAGCGCTCTGCAGCGCGCTTGTGGATGAGCACAATCTGAGCCAGCGCGAAGCGGCTGACATTCTTGGAATCACAGAATCCGCAGTCTCGCAGTATCTCAAGAAGAAACGGGCGAGCAATGTGAAGTTCTCAGCTGCAGAGACCGCGCGCATAAGAAAAGCGGCAGCGATCATACTCAAAGACAAGAGAGCCGCGCAGCGGCAGCTGTACATGCTTTGCGAAGAGTTCAGAGGGGGAACATCGATGTGCAGGATGCACCGCAAGCATGACTCTTACCTGCCTAAGAAGTGCAAGATGTGCGTGAAGTGAATGACAATTAGGAGAGAATAATTCTTCAGAAGACGGAATAGTTCGAAGAAAGCTTTACTGCCAGACTTAGTAACTACTACTTAGTGGTTATGAACCAAAAGATTTATAAATAAACATATCATTCTAAGCCTATGGCTCACATAGAACTGCATGTCCACCCTTTCTTAGGAAGCAATACGATAAGTGATGTAGTTCAAGCTATGGAAGAGAGGCAATTAGATGTTCTCGCGATGGAGTCTCTTGATTGTTCATTATTCCAGCATGTTGCGGAGAGGACAAAGGGATATTTCCCGACATCAGTCTGCGATAATTCAGGCATAAGACTTCCTAATGGAAGATATTTCTTGAATGCTAGAGAATATAATACTAAAAAGAATCTCCACATATTGACTGTCGGCTATTCGCTGGATGACGCCACCCCACATACTGAGATAAGAGAGATTATCGACAAAGGGCTTGCAAATGGAGCATTGATCCTTCTTGATCATCCATTTGTGGATAATGGAAAGACAAGGACAGCAGGGCATATCTCTGAAGAGTTAGGGCAAGAATTGGAAAGTATATGCAAAGAATACTCAGGACAGGTGACTTTAGAATGGAACAGTTATTGCGTTCCTTGGATAAGGCAAGGATTAAGGCAAGGATTGAACGCTGTCGGTCTTGATATAAGGTATCATGATGTGAATAAGAAAGTGGAAGAATTCTCAGAATCACTTAAAAAGCAAGGGTACAATGTCCCTATAATAGCGGATACAGACCTGCACGCGAGAACAAGAAGGCATTTGCAGCATATGGGAACTGCGAGGATAATAACAAATGTTCAAGGAGAGACCCCTGGGCAGATTGTCGCGTCGATGAGACGGAATATCTTCAAGGGAGAGTATGAGAATGTCAAGAGATATGTGAGCTCACTTCATTTATTGGAGGCTTTTTGCGTGCCCATACTGCTGCCCAGATATTTTAAGAAGCCGCGTTCGTAAGTTTCAGGCCCATTTCTAATCTTTTAGATTGAATGTTCAATAAAAAAGTTAATCTTTTATATAGGATGAGATTCTCTTGACTGATGAAGAAAGGAGAGGCAGTATTGCAGAAAGGCTGGACCGATATAGGGATCCTTCTTGGCGGAGGGATAAGCGGGAAGCGAAGATTGCCTCACGATCCAAAAACCCGTGTAGAAAAAGCGTACCATCTGCTAAAGGAAGGATATATCCAGTTCTTGATCCTCAGCGGAAGATGCTCTTATGGAAATCCGGAATTATCCGAAGCGAAGATATACTTTGATTATCTTATAGAGAAAGGGATACCTAAAGAAAGACTGATACTGGAAGAAGATTCTCGCGATACTGTCGGAAACGCTGTCTTTTCCAAAAAGATATTCCTAAAGAATAAATTACCGCAGAAGAAGATTGTATTGATAACAAGCGACTACCATATGAAGAGAGCGCTTATGATATTCACCCATGTTTTTGGCAATGGATATTCATTCATAGGAATCAGCAGTAGGCCATTCATCCTGCATAAGATTGCTCTGCTGCTGAAAGAATTCGAGCATAAAGAGATTGAGAGGCTTGTCTTTTCTGAAGTCCGGATTGGAGACCATGATAAAGCTGAAGAGCTGATAAAGAGATATCTGCCGAGGTATAGATAATCAGACTGCACTTGACTCAGATAATAATATAAAAAATAAACAAAAAATAATCAAGACCTTCAGAACATCTCCTCGCCGATGAGCTTCTTCTCAAGGCTGTACTTCTGCGCTCCGCGAGAGAGCAGCACAAGGAACGCCGCGATGAACAGCAAAGGCAATTCTCCTCCGTTCTTCAGAGGCATCCATCCTTTAGGGAAATGCACAAGAGCCAGCGCCGCAATCATGGTCGCAGTCCCTAATATCGCCATGAGCCTTGTGAAAAGGCCTAAAGCTATCGCGATGCCTCCTCCGAACTCGACAATCGCCACTATCACCGCGAATACTCCAGCTAAAGGGATTCCGAGATTTCCGAAAAAGCCGGCAGTGCCTGAAATACCTCCTCCGCCGAACCATCCTAAAAGCTTTTGCGAGCCGTGGAACGCGAACAGAACTCCGACTATCACTCTGAAAATAAGGTAGAGCTCAGCGCCATAATCCTTTGAGAACTTCTCAAGATAACACATATTGCACCTCCTATCTGAATGATAAGTGAGTGTAACATGACAGATATAAAAATCTTTGTAGATATGGATGAATAACTTGACGCGAAAACCGCAATTGGAGATAAGGCTCTGCTTGTTCACCTCACATTTATCTCAACGATATCCCCATCCATGAGGATGTGCTTGAGCATCTGCTTCTGGCCTGGAAATTTCGCTGAGCCGCCCCAAACCCTGGCGAACTTGAATTTAGAAGCGAAATCCTTGTGCAGCTTATTGCACATGTCATTGACAGTCGCTCCGCGCCGCATGATCAACGGCACATTGAGATCAGCTTCCTTGCCGACCTCTTTGCAGTAGACCCTTATCATGTCAAGCTTGAGGAATATCTTCTTCTTCAGTTCTTCGATATTGACTTTCCTGTCAGCAGAGATGCAGATGTCAGGATTGAGCTCTTTGACAAGCTGCTCAAGCCGCTCCTCAGGCACAACATCAATCTTGTTAAGGATGACTAGCGCGGGAATGTAAACTTTATTGGCCTCGACAGCGTCTATGAACTGGTCCACGTCTATATCGTCTCTAAGTATCACATCAGCATTGCTGGACCTGAACTCCTTGAGGATATTGCTTATCGTCTCCTTGGTTATCTTTGTCAGCTTGACAGTGCTCGCGACATCAATGCCCCCTTTAGAGCGTCTCTTGATTATGATCTCGGGTTTCTTCTGGTTCAGCCTGAGCCCTGCTTCGCGTATCTCGCGCTGCAACGCGTCAAGATGCTCTGGATGGTTGACATCAATGATTATGATAGCAAGATCAGCGCCGCGCATGACTGCCAATACTTCTTTGCCCCTGCCCCTTCCGGAAGCCGCGCCGTAGACTATTCCTGGAACGTCAAGGACCTGTATGCGTGCGTGATTGAAATTCAACATCCCTGGGATGACATCAAGAGTCGTGAAATCATAGCTGCCCACCCTGCTGCCCGCTCCGGTCAATGAGTTGAGAAGCGTTGATTTCCCCACTGAAGGGAAACCTATGAGTATGACTGTGGCATCGCCGCTCTTCCTGACGGAATAACCCTCAGTCTTCTTGCCGCCGCCGCTGCGCTTGACTTGGGCTTCTTTAAGGCGGGCGATCTTCGCCTTGACCATCCCTACGTGCATCTGTGTGCGCTTATTGTAGTCAGTCTTTTTCAGCTCGTCCTCTAGAGCCTTGATCTCTGATTCATAGTCTGGCATGATAAAACAGATGCAAAGAAGGTATTTAAAGATTTGGAATGCTGTCTGAATATTCTACTAATAACTCTTTGTTACAACATCGATAGAAATCATCTCAATACCGCTTCGATAGAATCAGCCAAGAGATCCGCGAATTCTGGCCTGTACAGCAAAGGCTTCTTTATAGGATGGCTCATCGTTGATGCCTTTATCACAGAAGGGTCATACTCAGGCATTTGCGCAATGAATCCATGCATAACTGGACGTACTCTTTCTGACATTTCATCTCCAAGATTTGTCTTGCTGAAATCCAGATTTCCATCAGACAACCCTCTAATAAGAGACCTGAAGAAGTAAGAGCTAAGACCAATCTCCCGCTTAAGGCGTTCTTGAACTATTCCAAGAGAACTTCCTGCTGCCAAGAACTCCAAAGCTAGAATATCACTGTCATACTTTCCAGCTGGATGACCCACAAACTTCTCTCCTCTGGCTATTGCCCAGGTCTTTCCACCAAACCGATATAATCCTGCGCTCTCATAACCCATATAGCCATATCTTTTCCTATGCCAGTCAGAATCTTCTGTAATCTCAGTATACGCCTTATCTGGAAAGACAATCTGCTGAGGATTATGCCGTTCAGACAATACAGAACACACGCTCTCCAATAACTGCCTTACGTCTAACCCTTCAGGGCTGTTCGCCATAAAATGTATAATGCCTCAGAACTATAAAAATATTTCTATGCTCGAGTAGTTACTATGATATAAAAGATTCAGGACATCGCCTCAGCCTCGGCTCTGCCCTGAATCCCCCACTTTTTTGCCGTTGCTTATATAATTGAGGGCATAATTCTACTTAAAATATTCTTTTCAAGCAACGACAAAGAAGTTTTATGTCAAAGATTCATGACAGAGCCTCAGCTATCACAACATTTATAAAATCCGCGCGATTAATCAGCAATATGACAAGATACAGGTGCGGCAACTGCAATTATACATTCACGCCGAAAGCGCAAGTGCGCGCCCCTTCCCGCTGCCCTTACTGTTCTGAAGAGGGAAGCCTCGCTCAGGAGCGCTCTATTATAGATGAAGTCAACCAAGCGAGAAGCAGGCAGTGAGGCTTCATTTTAGGAGAAATTCTTTATATAGGCATTCAGAGTTCTGAAGACGCGCTTTCCCTCTTCCAGAAAGAGCTTAAAGCATATTTCCAATGCGTATGTTCAAGATACAACTATCTTTAAGAACAGCCACGATTCGCTCATCAAAGGAAGAGCGTGATAACTATTGTCTTTAGAACACTGAGAGAGATCTCCTGCCAGTTATGCGGTAGCGCGGCCATAGGCAACAAGAAAGCAAAGTATTTATGCAAAACCTGCTTTGTGTACTTCGAGGATACAATGAACGGCCTTCTGATCGGAAGATTCCAGCCATTCCATAAAGGGCATCTTGAAGCTGTACGGAAAGCCGCGGCAAAAGTTGACAAATTGATAATCGTGATAGGCTCTGCGCAGCATTCCAATACTATAGACAACCCGTTCAGCGCTGAAGAGCGCAAGAAAATGATTGAAGCCGCGCTTTATGAAGCTCACATCACAAACACGATCATCATTCCAATAAATGACATACTTCTCGATGAGGAATACGCAGATCATGTCCGCAGCCAGGTTCCTCATTTCAAGAAAGTCTTTGCCGGAACTAACGCTCTTGTAGCGAAACTGTTCAGTGACGCAGGATTTGAGATTGAGACAACTGCCCAAGAAGATAGGTTCAAAGACATCGACGCAACAGAAGTCCGGCGCAGGATGCTGAAGAATGAGGACTGGAGATCATTAGTGCCTAAGAGCGCAGTGCAGATTATCGAAGAATTTGAAGGCTCGCAGCGGATAAAAAGACTGTTTTTCCATTGAGAGGAAATGACTATGCCCCAGTGCTACTAAAAGTTTATAGAATACTCTTCCTAAACAGGGATTATGGCAGAGGATGACGTGCTTTTCGCTATAAAGACAAGCTTCATCGTGAGCTCTATCGTTCTCGTGCTTGTCTATATCTTCCTTTCTTTATACCTCAAGACGATCTACCGCAACCTGAATGCGCACATCGACGAGAACAGGAATAGGGTGCGCAGGATTGAGGAAAAAGTTGATATCCTGATGAGAAGAAGATAGATTGCAGAAAGCGCATTCTGAAACTAGATATTTATAAGATAAAAGATACTAACATTTATATAATTCTTGAACATCATCAGCTTATGCCGCCACTCGACGCAGCCCTTGACCGGTTTCTAGCGACGCTAGACCGCGCGGAGAAAGGGATTCCGGCGCCAAACAGCGCTAAACAAGCCATTATCGAACAAAAATCTCAAAATCAATCAAAAAGCGTTCTAGATCAGGCAAAGAACCTCTCTCCGATACTTGACTTCAAGAGGAACAAGCAGGATTATTATTCCGCATCAGCTGACAGCGCTCTCAAAGAGATAAAGAAAGAGCTTTGGGCTCTCGCTCCGGCCGCGGACAAGAATGACGACACGCTCATAGACCTATTGCTGTTGTTCAGGGAGCTTGAACGCAAGCGGAAGAATGCCATTGAAGCCAGTGAGGTTATTAGGAAGATGAAATCCCTGAACAGCACTCTCACATCCTCAAGAACTGCTGTTGCAACATCGATTCCGAATATCTCATTCAGAATGCCTTCACTTCCTGCCGAGATCTCAAGCGAAGTCAGCGCTGATATCAAAGAGATTGAGAAAAGCTTCAATGCAGGGCTGTACAGGAGCACAGTGATACTCTGCGGAAGAGTGCTTGAGACCTGCCTTCACAGGAAATACTTCGAAGCCACAGGCAATGATCTCCTCGAGAAGAGCCCAGGGATAGGGTTAGGCAACATGATAGCCAAGCTGAAAGAGAAGAACATAGAGCTTGACCCTGCTATAACGCAGCAGATCCATCTTGTAAATCAGGTGAGGATATTCTCGGTGCACAAGAAGCAAGTCCCTTTCTGCCCTTCAAGAGAGCAGGCTCATGCCATGATATTATACACCCTGGACATAGCTGGAAGGATGTGGTGAACTTTTAAAAGAATACTGTATATCTAGACATGATCTGCCAGACCAAGCCATTAACTGCCAAACATTTATATACCTCTTTGCTTTTTTATACATAGATAAAGATTTTCAAGCAGAATCAGAAACCCAACCGCAGCAAGCTGCGGAGCATGATTGACTTGGGTTTTTGGTATTTGTGATAGGTCATTGCAAGCAACGAAGTATATCCCCATCACGAATAATCAAACATCAAGGCAACCATAAGCATTCAGCTGGATCAAAAGAGAGGGCAATAGATGGCTGGTAAGAGAAAGATATTAGTGGTTGATGATGATCTTGAAGACCTTAAACTCATCACTGCTATCCTTAAAAAGAACAAATTATCAGTGCATTCTGCCACTAACGGCAAAGAAGCGCTTATCGCTGCGCAAAAAGCGCATTATGATATCATACTCATAGATCTTCTGATGCCTACGCTGTCAGGCTATGATGTAGTGAATCTTCTGCATGAAAGGATCAATCATGGAACCCATATAATCTTCATATCAGTGATACCTAAGAATAAAGTCGACCTGAAGAATGTCGATGGATTCATACAGAAGCCTTTCAGCCCTGAAAGCATCATCAGGGGGATTAAAGAAGCGCTAAATAAAGCATGAGGCAGAAGGATAATATGGCAAAGAAGATAATGGTTGTGGATGATGACGCGGATATCCGCTCCACGCTCAAGACCGTTCTTGAGAAGAACGGGTTTAAAGTCACTCTCGCAGTGAATGGTGATGATTGCCTGAAAAAGCTCAAGACAAGCAAGCCTGACGCGATCCTCAGCGATATCATGATGCCCGGAACCCAAGTCAGAGAGATGGTCAAACAGATCAAGAGCGTCCCTATCGCGTTCATAAGCGTTGTCCGGATGAGCGATATCGAGAAAGAAGAGCTGGGCAAGCAAAAAAACGTGAAAGATTACATACAAAAGCCTTTTGACTTGGATGACCTAATAAGAAGAGTCAAAAGATTAGTTGAAAACGAGTAAAACAACAGATGTGCACTCATGGATATAATAAAAGAACTTAAGAAAAACCAGACGATACTGCTGCTGGTTCCGGATACAGACTATAGCGAGGTAATCATCCAGATATCCAGGCAGCTGGCCGCGAAGAAGAACGTCTGCTATGTCACGCTGAACAAGACTTTCAATTCGCTGAAAGAGACTCTTGATAAGAAAAGAGTCAAGATCAAGCATATAGTATGGGTGGATGCTATCTCACGCACGATCACCGAGCGCCCGCCACAGACTGAAGGATGCTATTTTGTCAGCTCTCCAAGCGCGCTCACAGAGCTCTCGCTGACGATTGACAGGTTCCTCAAGCACCATTTCGATTACCTGCTCTTCGATTCTGTCACAAACCTGCTCATTTATCAGGACAAGGCCCCAGTCGCGAGATTCCTCTCGACTATCGTCAACAAGATAAAGGCCACAGACTGCAAAGCGATATTTTTCGCCCTGAAAGTTAAAGAGCATGAGACTTTAGTGCAGGAAGCAGGGATGTTCGTTGACAAAGTGATAGACCTCAGCAAGAGCTCTGGCAAAAGCAAGAACAAATAAGGATTGTAGAGCTATATTGAAAATGCTGAAGATATCCGATTATTGAACATAAAGAATTCTTCTGAGGAGAAAGAGGGATCACATGAAACTCAGCACAATACTCATGTTGGCTTTCGTCACATTGACCCTCATAAGCACCGCAGGATTCTACACCTCTTTCAGACAGAGCGAAAACATCGCCATAGAGATTGTGCAGAAAGACGCCATAGTGCTTGCCATGGAGATAGCTGACAAGATAGATCAGTTCATCTACCACCATATCGAGAATTTCAAGACATATTCCAAGTATAGGCTTTTGCGCCAGGAGATCATGCGATCAAACGAGGAATTTGAACACATGCAGAGCAGAGAAGCTTCCATCGCCTTGCAGGATGAAGCGTGGAAGAATGCCCCTAAAGATAATATAACAAGCCTCATGAAGGATCTTCTGGATAATGACCTTTCAAAAGAATTGAAGGGCAGAAAGGATTTCTTAGAGAAAGAGCACGGCCATGCTATCTATGGGGAGATCTTCGTGACAAACAAGTACGGCGTGATTGTCGGCCTCACAGGAAGGACAAGCGACTATCTGCAGAGCGATGAAGAATGGTGGCAGAAGACAATGAAAGAAGGATTATTCATCAAAGATATAGGATATGATGAGAGCGCAGGAATTTATGCTGTGAACCTGCACCTGAGGATTGACAATGAGAGCGGAGAGCCTATCGGAGTGTTGAAGGCAGTCCTAAGCATCGATGAGATAATAAATATGCTTGAAGATATCGGTAACGTTGAAGAGCATAAGATAGAAGGGAGATATTTCTGGGTCATCAGTGAGGAAGGGGTGCTGATCGTCTCAACCGATCCAAGAGCGTTCTTCACGACAGAAAAGCCTGAGCAGTTCAGCAGCCTCAAAGACACAGAATTATTCAGAGGATTGACTGAAGAGCGAGGGATAATGACCATCGCAGGACATGAAGATGGAGGGGAAGAGGAACGCCTTGCTTATTCAAGAACAACAGGATACATGGAGTTCAAAAGCCTGAGATGGATAATAATAGTGGAGAATAAAGGCAACGTGTTCTTTGAAGCGATAAATGCTCTCGAGACAAGGACTGGAATTATAGCTCTCTGCGTGATCATTCTCAGCATAATAGTGGGTATAGCCACTGCAAGAATCGTCTCGAATAATCTCAAGAAGATAACTTTCGCTGTCGATGAGATAAGCAAAGGGAACTTCTACATCAATCTACAGAAAGGTGGCATTGAAGAGGTAAACGCGCTGATAGACTCAATGTCTAGGATCATGATCACGCTGAAGATATCTGTGCTGCGAACTAAAGGAGTGGAGCAAGAGGAGAAATCTCCTGAAATCTCTGGCAAAGAGGCTACGGATAAGATCAAGAGTTCTGGAGACAAGACAGGAGATACTGCGCTGGAATATCCTTTGACCCAATTAAAGAAAAGTGTAAAGAAGACACTCGCTAAAAAGCGCAGATAAGCAAAGATTAGTTCTTATTGGATCAGCATATGCCAAAGATAGTTATCAGGGGCAGAATCAGGGGATCCTTCTGAGCCTGCGCAGCATGTAATTCTGCGACGCGTCATGCTCTGTTTTTCCGTCTCTGCTGTCACCGCTTATCGCTCCTAGAGATAACGGCTTCTGGTCAAGCACGACTGCCTGCGCTTTCTCTCTCTGGAAATCACCGATCTTCTTGCATTCCTCTTTAAGCTGCAACTCTGAAGTGTTCATCTCTTCCTCAGAGAGCTGTTTCGGCTGCCACTGGAAATTCAGGCCATCGCCTTCTCTCCTAGGGATAAGATTGACCATGACATGCGCGGCTTCCTGGCCTGCGGCAATCCCGTTCGTTATGAGGACATTAGTGCCGTGGGCGCGCAGCCTGTCGAAAAGGACTGTGGATATCTTATTCATTGCGGAAAACATTGAAGCGACAATGAAATCAGGCACTTGCTCAAAGATAGGATAATGATGTTTAGGCATCACAAGGATATGGCCGAGCGCGGCTGGAGCTGGCTCAAGGATAGCGACGCAATACTCATCTTCGTAAAGCTTGCGCACATTCTGCGCGCGTATCAGGTCGCAAAATACGCATCCTTCAGCCATTGTCCCTCCCGAAAGGATTCACTCCGAACAATCCCGCGATCTTATCAAGGTCTGAAAGCTCTTTGCCAGTAGCGTCCTCATGCTCAGGCTCTTGTCCGGGACTGCCTTCTTCACTCTGAAGAGCATTCTGCGACGAGGATTTTCCAGAAGATTGCGGAACCTGCTGAGACCTAGAACCTTGCTCTGAGTCTCTCGCGCCTGAATTCTCTGTTCTTGACTTTGGTCTCGCTGATGAAGAGCCGCTGATCTTCTCCTCAAGCTTCCCTTCATCGGGCTTTTCCTCGGCATTGTCTGGCTGCTCTGTATTGATCTCATCAGAATCCTTACCAGAATCTTTATCTCTCCCCACCACAGAATCTTTATCGCTCTTCTTACTAGAATCCTTATCGCTTCCTTTACTCATATCCTTATCTGATGCGGAATCTTTAGCTGCTCCATGTCCTTGTCCTGATTTCACTTCCTGCTCAGTCTGCCTGCTTTCAGGATTCTTCAAACCGAACGCCGTATCTATCGCATCCTTGAGCGCGTCATCAACCTGCTTCAGCTGCTCAGGAGGTATCTGCTTATGGGGGGTCCTAAGGACTTCAACGCCGTCCTTCTCTTTCCTGGGGATGATATGGATCATGACATGAGGAGCGCGCTGTCCAGCGATTCCTCCATTCGCGATGAAAATACTGGTTCCTTCAGCCTTGAAGGCTCTCAGGCAGGCATGCGAGATCCCTTTAGTGACCATGGCGAGATGCCTGACAAGATCATCAGGAAGCTGAGGCATAACCATTACATGCTCTCTCGGAAGAAGGAGCACATGGCCGGGATTCGCGGGATTGATATCAAGCACAGCGACGCATTTATCGTCCTCAAATACTCTTTTAGCGGGGATCCTTCCAGTAATTATATGGCAGAATACGCAATTCTTCTTCTGGAGCTCAGCTATCTGCTCAGCAGACATATTCTGCAATTCAGCCTCTGTGAGTTCCGCCATCATCCCTCTTTTGGCAGCAGCGCTTGCATTTACGGCAGCCGCCTTATTCAAACAGACTTAAACTACTAGGGGGCAAGACTATTTATTAAGGTTGCGCTTAAAAAGGCGATGTCCTGAATGCTTAATAAGAGGGATTCAGGACATCGCCCTATCCATCAAAAACTTTATATATACTCGTCCCGACTAGCTCACTGACGGAAGCACGTCTACAAAGATGTGAGAGCGATTCCTTCAATAGAACAGTGCGAGGAAGCAGCTTGAAAGGGGCAAAAAGGGGAAGGGATACATTGAATAGTAGACATAAGCTTCTTGCAGCTCTCTTTCTTGCTATCATAAGCATGTCATTATTCTCTATATTCGCGCAGTCCGCGAACATAATGCTCGCTGAGCTGATAAGCAGCGAGAGCAATAAAGAATCTGAGAACCCCGCCATAGCAATAGACAATATTGATCGTCTTCATATGGTATGGGAGGAGTCTGGAAGCACGTCCTCATCCCTGACAGGACAGCAAGGGCTGCCTGAGACAGGTCATGATAGCGACATATTCTACAAGTACAAGAAGAACAGCTCTCTGGCCGCGAAGACCTACTCAAGCACAGAAGGAAGGATTGTCGGAGGACTGCAGATAGTCAGCAATGACAGCGCGATGCAATCGCAACGCCCTGCAATCGCGACAGATTCAAGAGGGCTGGCGCACATCGTCTGGGAAGAGCTTGCGCAGCCTATTAAGATAATAGCTGACGCTAACACTACATTCTTAGTGAGATTTGACGGTTCCACTGACGCTAATTATTCCGCAGGGACAGACGTCCCATCTGTCCAAGAGGATATCACTTTCAACAATGACGGAGCGATCAATAAGAGCGTGACGATCTCTACACTGACTGGAAGATTAGTGTATCCCGCGAGCGGCAATGTGAATAACAACATAGGCACTGTGGAATTCTGGTTCAGGCCTGAATACACAAGCAAAGATCACGGGCTGCTCTCCTCGACAGTATTGTTCCAGCTATACAACAGCGACACAGAAAAGATAACTGCCCGTCTGATCATCTCAAAGAATAGGTTCTACCTTAAGACATCGATAAACAATGACAACGACAATGGCTTGCTCTTCGCTCCTGCCGACAGATTCTTTCCCTGGAGCAAGAATGAATGGCACCATTTCGCGCTGACTTATGATTTTGACGCTAACAGGTACAAGATGTACGCCGATGGGGACCTTATAGCGCAGAACCTGTCCGCGATATTCATCCAGCCAGCATTGAGCTCAGGAAATATAACTCTAGGAAATACTGTCGGAAGGAACGCCGGAACTAAAACCACAATTGATGAATTCAGGATAATGAGCAATGTGCTTTCCGCCGCGGAGATAAAGGAAGACGCCTCTAACAGGAGTATACAGTACAAGAGAGTGAACATCAGTGATGACGAGAAAGGCCCTCAATGGTCAGCTCAGGAACAGGTCTCTCTCCCTTCAGACACTAATCTGTCTTATGCGCCAAGCATCGCTCTGGGAGCTGATAACTCGATATATGTGGTATGGAATAGCATGCATAATACCTCTTCCATGGATGTCCTTTACAGGCGCAAGAACACGACGTCCTGGTCGAATATAGAAGTCGTCTCAAATGTCAGCAAGATCGCTTTGATGCCTGATATCGCTGTCGACAATAGGAACGCGTCGCTTGTCGTCTGGCAGGATTTCACTAACGCATCATTGTCATTGAGTATGATCGTGTTCGCGAACAGGAGTTCGACAGGGGTGTGGAGCGATTATGAGAATGTAAGCAATGTCTCTCACGCGAGCGATGATCCCGCTGATATCATCAATTGGGTGGAAGAGGCGCAAACAACAACTATATCAAAGCCGCGCATAATCCTTGACAATCAGAGCAGGGTGCATATCGCATGGTCAGACACCAATATCTATCCCAGAGACAACCTTATATTCTTTGCGCCGTATGATAGAGATTTCAACGCCACAATAGCTGGAGGGAATGGCACCGGATTCATATCTTCAGGCACAACACCAGATATTCTCAGAGGAAGAAACGCGACGGAATATAACATCGTGAATTATGATTCGCTGAACGGCGCATTCATCAATGAGACAGACTATCTCAATTATTCAAGCGCGGGAAATTTCAACGCGTCAATGGGAGCTATTGCTGCCTGGATAAAGCTTGACTGGAACGCTTCCATGTCATTGACTGACCTGAAAACCCACACGATACTAGCGGCACAGTCAGAAGATACCTCGATATCAGACAGCAATATATTTCAGTTCGGCATTATCGCGAATTCAGGCACGCTTTATCTCCTGATGCTGATAAGAGACAGTTCAGGCACTGCGTTCGCGGTGTCAGGAGGAAATTCAAACCTGTCTGAATGGAACTATAGAGAATGGCATCATGTGGGAGCGTCCTGGAACGTCAACAATAGCTTAGGGCAGCGTGAGATTGACCTCTTTGTTGACGGAGTCGAAGTGACTAATGTGAGCATAACCCCTGACAGCACTGCCCCTATAGATATCCTGCAACCGACAAGACTAATCATCGGCGCGGATTATGATAAGGATAACGAACTTTACCGTAATCAGCTGAATGGGACGATCGATGACCTTATGATATTCAACACTACAATGGAGGCATGGCAGTTCAACGCATTGAAAGACCATCTTCCAGTGATATTGCATAGGCGGAAAGACAACACAGGATGGTCCAGGGTCAATCTTGTGAGCAACCAGAGCAAATACGCGGCGCTTGTCCCGAATCTCGCAGAATCAGGGAATAGGATATACCTCACTTGGGCTGAAGAGTTCTCCCCTTACACGTTCAATAGCACGGATTACCGCTATGGGGGATTCTCAAAGATACAGTATGCTATCTACAACAAGACAAGCGCGAGAATCACAAATCTAGGGACACTGAATGATGAAAGCCTGAAAGACGCCTCAAATCCTGACATCACTGCGAATGAGAGCAAGATCTATTTCATCTGGGAGGATGACAGCGAGATAATGGGCACTGACTCAGATATATACTTTAGGGAGATCACCAACACATCACTGCCATTGGTTGCTGTAGGATATCCTGCTGGGGGAGAGACATTCACTGGAGATTTCATAGTTAACGCGACAGCGGCAGATGAGGATTCAACCATAAACAATCTGACTTTCTATTATACAGGGAATAACGGCCTCAATGGGGAATTCATCTGCGATGACGCAACGAGCCCTTACTCATGCACGTGGAAGATAGCTTCAGTATCAGAAGATTATTATTCTGTCAAGGTCATCGCGAACAGCGATGATGGAGGAAGAGGGACTAACATCAGCAAGCTTTCCTATATAGACAGCAATCCTAATGTGAGGTTATACAGGATCAATGAGTCAGGGAATACTCTTGGAAACCACAAAGCATTCCAGAGAGGATATCTTGAGGCTAATGAGACCAAGGCGAACATAAGCTTGGGCACAGAGATGGGCTCTGAAGCCTCTCAGCAACAGCTTACTGCTGCCTCATCCTCGGATGCAAATTACTGGAACACCTCCCTGAAACCTACATCTTGCCAAGGGCAGTTTTATTATTATAATAATCAGATCTTCAAGTTCATCATCAATGAGAGCGCTGATGATATCAGCAGCATGAAGATGAACTGGAGAGGGTACGGACAGATCAACGGCTTATTATCTGACATGAACACATCGATCTTCATCTGGAACAGCGCTTCAGGGATATGGGAGCTCATCTATGAGGAGCTGCCCACTGAAGTGAAAGACATAGCTGTCTCGCATACAATCTCCTCTAATTTCGGGAATTACCTCAACGGGACAGATAACGCGTTCTTCATACTCGCGCAGACAAGGGAATGGGCGCTCTGCATAGGAGGCGGTTGTCCAAGATATTCTTCCTGGAACAGCATCACTGGAAAATATGAATTTGAGAGCGATGGAATCATAGGCATGCTCAACAGCAAGATGAATAAGAAGACTTACGACAGGCTGGATATGCTCACTGCTTCACGGAAAGCTGTTGAAGAGCATGGGAAGAAGGATGACGCATCAGAAGAAAAAGAGGCCAATCCAGAGAATGACTCTGACAAGATAAGAATAATGATAAGCGAGAACGCTCCTGAGACGGCGTTCATGGATTATTCCTCGCTGATCATCGCGACACATCCTGAAAGGACTCAAGTCCTGCTGGACAGCTCAGGAATCCCCCATACGATAAGAGAAGAGGATATACAGGGAGTTCAATGCAGAGATAAGGCAAGAAGAGACTGCACTGCGCTTGTGGCTTCAGCTGATGACAGGCCAAGAATTGCGGCTCCATCCACTATGAATGGCCTTGCTGGCGGAAGATCCCCTGCAGACATCCATCATTCAGAGAAATCCTGGGTCAGCGATATCTCATCGATAGATCCTTGGAAGACGGCAAGCGAGGACAATGGTAAGAAGACATCAGAGGAAGAGGGTTCTTCAGTCGAAGATGATGGGCTTGAAGATTATATAGAGATAACTCTTCCTGAGAATCGCAGAAACAGTAAGATGGCTAAACTCATCGTCAGCGCAAGCGAAACAGGATTCAAGAGCTTCGCTGAGAATGAGATCGCAGAGATATTGAAGAAAGTATTAGGATATGGCTCAATAGGGCTAGCTTATTCCCTGCAGGAAGAGGAGCCTTACGCAGGCATTGTCCGCAGTCAGGTGCGGCGGTCAAACATGATGAGCATAAAGATGAAAGACGAGGAAGAAAGATGGATGCCTTATCCCGGGCTTGAAGAGGGAGCGAGCGATTACAAGACTATGGTCTTCCCGATAAACCTTTCTTTGCTAAATGATGATAGGCTAAGGATACAGACTGGAACATTGACTCATTATATCGATCATGTAGGGATAGATTACGCGCCTGATGAAGAAGTGACTCTGAAGACCGTACAACCAAGACAGCAGGAACTTTCAGAGATGGATGACAGGAAAGAGATCATCATAAGCTATCCTGACAGCATCGGGCTGGTCTTCGATCCGCCACAGGTTCTGGATGAGGAAAGAAGCAAATCAAGAACTTACTTCCTTGCCACAGCCGGATATTATCATCCCGGAGAACTGGAAAGCCAGACTGATAATGATGAGAATCTGATATCAAAATCTGTGGCCAGAGCCAAAGCTCTTGCCGCGCTGCTCAAGAACAATCTTTCCCGCAGGATGATACTTGAGGATTCTTTCGGAGAACGCTACCTGCTTGACAGGTATATCCATCTGAAGAATGCAAGCTTCAATATGTCGTCAAATCCTGAGAATGCGAGAATGAATACGATGTACACGAACATGATCAGCGTTGTCGTGTCGACATGCACTATACCTTTTGACGGCATGACAATCGCGCAGAATACCTCGTTATGCCCAGGGATATACAACATACCTAATGATGATCCGATAAATAATCCTGCGGTCGTGAGGATAACAGGCAAGACCGGCCTGAGGCTCAACTGCAATGGAGCAACGCTAATCGGAGGATGCACAGAACCTGAGAAAGGGCAATGCGCAGGCAGCGGAGTGGGAATAGGCATCAACTATTCTACTGATATAGAGGTCACGAACTGTAATATAACTGGATATGAGATCGCGATAGGCGCAAACGCCTCTTCAGGGATAATGATAAAAGACAGCGAAGTCAGAGGCAATTATGTCGGGATAGGATTTGAGGGGACAAACTCGAGCACTGTCAGGAACAATACGATAAGCGAGAGCGGATATGTGGGGTTCGGAGGGGTTCTCTACAATTACAATGATATCGTTATCAATAATTCTTTCTTCAAGAATTTCGTCGCCATAGGGATAAGCAACACCTATTCAAGCGCTTTCGAGAACAATTATATCAACCAATCCTGCGACAGGATCTCTAGCGGAGACTATGCCTGCTCAAGGTCAACAATAGTGCCAGTAGGCGCGATAGCTGTGCAGAAGAATTCTAATGGGAATACGATAAAGAACAACACGATATTCGGAGGCCTGCTAGGCATAGGCCTTGTAGACGCTTCGATAATCATCCCAGGGAGCGAAAGCCTTCCTTCGGGAATCGACAACAATTTCAGCAGGAATGCTGTCAATGGCACAGCGCTGTTCGGGATAGGGATATTGAGCGCATACAACCAGGATTACTATAACTATTTCGGACAGGACAATACGGTGAATGGGGAGATCACCCATTATTATTACAACACGCACGGCACAAGCGCCTCTTACACCAACATATGGAACCTGACGCTCACAGGCAAGACAAATGAGGGCGACGGCACAGGGTACTTCATAGGAAAAGTGACCATAGTGAATTCAAGCTTCATCAATGTAGGGAATAACACTCTCGCGAATAATTTCTATGGGGTGCTGATAATAAACTCAAGCAATATCACCGTATGGGGCAATAAGCTGCAGAATAACAGCGCGGTCATCGCTCCTTCATTCGGTGGAGCTGGATTATTCGTGATGGACTCGCGGAAGATAGACATATTCAATAATAATGCCTCGCTGAACATGATGGGATATTACCTTAAAGACTCGACACTGGTCAATCTGACGAACAATACTGCCATCCTGAACAAATACCGGGAAGATGTTGATATTGACAACTTATGGAATTACGGCCAGGGATTCCGAGCTTCGAATGTCAATGACTCTTACTTCCTGAACAATACCGCTGATTCCAACAACGCTTCAGGGATGCTTTTCACTGATGGAAGCAATACCAGCGTTAATGGGAACACCGCATTGAGGAATCTTTACGGGATACAGCTTGACTCTTCCAATGTGACGTTGATATCGAACACGATGACTGAAAATACGATGGCTGGACTTATGCTGAAGAACACTGAGAATAATACTTACAGCGATGATTATGGGAACGTGATATTCAACAACACAGGGGCGGGAGTGCTGTTCTTCTCAGCGGCCAATTCCAACATCTCCTCATTGATCTCTTATAACAACAGCATAGGATTCCATTACTATGACAGCATAGGACTCATATCCTACAACCTCAACGCGAGCCGTAACGCTTTCGGCTATCTCTTCAATACCTCTTATGACAATAAAGTGCTGCAGTCAACAGTGATAAACAGCACAGAGGCGGATTTCTACTTCAGCACAGCGATGAACAACACGATCATAGATTCGTACACCATAAATAATGGGACTGGCAATGCGACTTTCTCAAGGGACGCCTCAAGCAATACCCTGCTCAATGTCACTTTCAACAAATCCTCTTATGGGTTCGAGGACGATGATTCTAACCTCACTGTAAGATGGCATCTTGATTTCCTTGTGCAGGACAATGAGAGCGTGCTTTACGGGATGAATATCCCCATCTCAGGAGTCAACATAAGCGTAGTCAGTGCTCTAGGAGTAGCAGAATCCACGTTCACCGACGCTTATGGTTATGCCTTCCTCAACGCGACTGATTATGTGCAGAACAAGAGCGCGAAGCAGAACATGAACAATTATACCTGGAATGTCTCAAAATCAGGTTACAACTTCACAGGAAATCTTGCTTCTCCCTATGTTGTCAGTGCAAATATGACAATAAACCGAGCCTTCAATCTCAGCATGCTGCTCGCGGGAGGGGTAGAGGATGTTGATCCACCTACAGCCCCTATAGTTGTTGATGGTCCCAATTATGTCGATCTTGATTGGACAAGCAACAGGACAGCGCTGACAGCTTCCTGGTACAATTCCACTGACAGGAGCCTGATATTCTATTCTTACAGGATATTTGACAATGGGACATGCCTCACAGGATACTGTGGAGAGACGAGCGCTTCGCAGAGCACGCAAGTGACCGTAGGAGGCCTCACGCTGCAGGAAGGCCACAACTACACTTTCGCTGTGCGCGCAAGAGACACGAAATATTTCTTCTCCCCTTACACATTCTCAGATGGGATAACAGCGGATTTTACTGCCCCTAATGTCACAGTGAACAGCTCGACGCACCCGAATGAATCGCAATGGTACTCCAATAACAATGTCACCCTGATATTTTCCGCCACGGACGCACTGTCTGGAGTGGAGACATTCAGCTATCTGCTTGACGCGAGCAACGGCACAGGGCCTGATTTTGTCGCTGAGACTGTCGCCCCTCAATCATTGAAGACGATGAAGAACACAGGAGACAAGATAACCCTTAAGACGAACGGCACAGGGACTGCGCGAGCGATATTCATAAGATTGATAAATAATCTTACTGTCGGAGATGTGTTGTCGCTCTCTTTCGCGGCCACTGAAGACACGCAGGATACTACTGACAAGATGACTGTGCTCGCTTACGCGATTCCCGGAACCACGACATTGGCTTCAGTGGATCATTCAAGCCAGGCGATAAGCCAGATAACGAACATGACAGCAGACATCACAAGCAGGGCTTACAGGACAGCGGACACTTACACCGCAGATATAACAATCACTACAGCGCTCAACGGCTCATTCTATGTCGTGCTCGCGGGATCAAGCGTTGATGATGATAACACCTATAATCTCTCGCTCGCCGCGTCAACGACAGATCTGGATACAAGCGTCGAGAAGACAATGTGCATAGAATCAGGAGGGTGCAGCAATATAACCTCGACAAGAGATGTCGCTGTATCGATCAACCTGAAGAGCAACGCAAGCACACGCACAAAGACCTATACGAATCTCGCTGATGGCGAACACTGGTTCCATGCGCGCGCGCAGGACAAGGCAGGCAATTGGGGAGAGCCGCGGCATTTCAGATTAGGGATAGACGCGGTCAATGGAACCCCAATATTCACACTGGTAAGGCCTAGAGGGTTCATAGCGACAACCTCCCCGACATTGACAGCGGTATTGAGCGAACGGACAACTTGCTATGCTAACACGACAAACGCCTCAGGAGTGAGGATGACCTCTTTTGACGGATTGAGGCATGAGCTTGATCTCTCCCTTTCTGAAGGCACGCACACTTACGGATTCAACTGCACTGACACTGCAGGCAACAGGGTGTTCAATACAACGACATTCACGATAAACCGCACAGTGATTCCTGATACTATAACCATAAGCGCGATAGGGATAGTGCCTGCGCTCTCAGCAGTCAGCGCAACGATAAACGCATCAAGAGTGTTCGAAGGGTCAGGATACGGAGTCGGAGAGCTCGCGAAGAGCTTCACTTTCAACATCACTAATTCCAGTTCAGTCACCACAGCCATATTCGCGACAGTGGTTGATATGGGTGAAGGGATCTACAGAGTGACTTTCCTCGCTCCTTCCACAGCAGGAGATTACACATTGCGCGCAGCAGTGAACGGGATAACAGACACTGAAGACTTCACTGTGGCATCCTCAACGCTGACTATAAAATTCACAAAGACCCTTCCGGGACCTAACAAACAGGCACGGCTTGCGTTCTCAACGATAGGCAAAGACTACACGGTAGGTTTAGGGTCTGATGAGTATTCAGCGTCTACAACAGGAACGACAACCTCTTTGCTCAAGCTCGCTTACGCTCCGGCGAATGGCAACGCGTTCATAATAGTCACTAACTCTTTGGGGGATGTAGGGAAAATCGCTGAATTCCTCAATGATGCTTCGTTCCTTGACCTGAGCGAGCCTGCTTTCGGATACGCTCTCACAGACCTGGAGAACACCGCGATGGCTGCGCTCTCTTATGACCAGATAGACATAATCGGCAGCGAAGACTTGCCTCCAGGAAGGCATTCCCTGCTTGTCAAGAACTCAGGGGTCAACTCGACTTCAGGACGCACGATGATAACTGTCAGCGCGATATCTTAAGCTGCTTTTTGATCACATCAGCCATGATCGCTGCGACGCGGATAGCAATAAGAAGGGATAATGGGTAATGACCAATATATGGAGGATTACGGATGCGATTGTTCAGAAGCCGGAAGTCGCAGCTTTATCTCCTTGCGGTCCTGATAATATGCATAGCGGTATTCACAGTAGTGCAGACATTCAGCAGGACAACCAAAGAGCGGTCAGATTTCGCTGATATCGCTGAGAATTTCATGAGCGAAGCGCCGCAGATGGTCGACGGATCACTCGCGTCAGAGCATAATCTGACTGAGGACATGGTGAGGTTCACAGACAGGTTCATAGCGCACGCGAAGGCAAAGAATATAAACCTTGAGATACTCACGCTGCTTGTGAGAGACAGTTCAATCATGATAAATAACAGGATGCTATCCTCTGTCAACGTGACAACAGCAGCAGGAACAACCGTATTGACAAGCATGAACATAACCTCAATAAGCACGTCATCTGTGATAAGCAATGTCCTGAAGACCGTGGCTAAAGGGCAGGCTTACCAGTTCACGATCACTGAAGGAGCGCCAGAGTTCAAGGCGGTGATATCAGCGACACACCTCAATCAGACAGATGTGAGGGTTTACGGCTGATCGCTCTGATCAGAGAGAGCAAGAAAGATTTAGTCGTGCCATAGAAATTCGGAGAATGTCATGAATCGCGGAAATAACAATAGAGATGCGTCAATCCTTGACGAGATTAGATCGCTCGCCAATTCAAAGAGGGGGATAACTCCCTGGATTTCCTGGATAATACTTGTCACATTCGTGATATTTGTAGGCGCGCTGGTCTCTACCTGGATGAAAGACCAGGTCAATGACTCTGTGGACACTCTCAAAGATAAAGCTTCCCTGACAGAGAGCTGCGATGGCGCAGGAATCGATGTGAGAAATATAGTCCAGAAGAGCTCTCAGACTCTTGAGATGATAGTGATAAACACTTATGATACCAGGATAGACCAGCTGGTGATAACTGCCTATACAAGCGGGAAAGGGGTGGTATCTACAGGCACATCAAATGTTACTATAAGGCCTAACAGCAACAAGACCGTGCTGTTCAGCGCGAACTCAACCACAGCTATCCTGAAAATCATCCCTGTCTATTTCGAGGACAAGGAAGGCAGCGACAGGAAAAGAAGAGTATGCTCAGACAAGGCAGTCGAAAGGAATATCACGGCAGGATAAGGAATGTTCTCTTGAAAGCAAGAAGATATCAATATTCAGAAGAAAGCCAGCCAAACAACAAGATATATAAATAAGAAAGCATTTTTCCTCCCAAATAAGGCGCATAAACGCCTCAATCCCATAATAAGCTGTCAAATCTTAAGATTGTCAGAGAGAAAAAGAGGTGTATTATTGAGCGGTAAAGAGCTGCTTCCTATAGAGAGGGAGATAATCGAGCTTGAGCTTGAGAAATCACGCATTGACAGGGAGAAATCGATGCTTGTCCTCAATAAAGGGCTGTTCTTATACTTCTGCTTCCTTTTCGTCGCGGTGATAGGTTTCGTGAACGGGTTCATCAGCAAAGACCTTCTCAATATCCTCATAATCATGAGCTTATGCGTGATAGTTATCGCCACTCTGCCTTATATCAGGATAATGCACCGTGAAGAGCGCAAGCTTGTCAATCTCATAGAGCATCTGAAGGCGAAAAAGAGGGGAATGGTATGAAGAGCGCAAAAATAGCGGGCAGAAAAAACTGCGGCAGATCAGGAACGGATCATCATTCCCAACCCATATTCTCAGTCAGGATACCACGGATAGGCATACTTCCAGCAGGCAAGAGAGGGGTTTCTCCGCTCATCGCCACAGTGCTGCTCATAGCTTTCGCGGTCGCTCTAGGCGCGGTAGTCATGAACTGGGGAAGAGGATATGTCGAAGAGACCCAGGATTTCGCGAGCCAGACCTCAAGGAGAGAGATCAAATGCAGCATTGACATAACCATGGAGATAATCAAGATAGGGGGCAGGAAACAGATATGCCTTGACAACCAGACGAACACTGTCAATTTCACGCTGCAGAACAGCGGGCCTGTCGATATCAAAGGGATACGTATCCAGGCGCTCAGCAATTCATCATCGATAGTCAGCAATGAGCTTAATGAGACTTTCGAGACCGCAGTCCCCAAGAGGAGATACATAAATTATTCCTACACAGGAAATGGCAGTGTCTCGCAGGTCAGATTCACCCCATTGATAGAGATTGAAGAGAAGAAATCATGGTGTGCGCAGAACGTCCTGAAAGTAGAGGACATATCGATCTGTTAGCGCGCGGACTTTATGGCTGAGCAGCACAGGAAAGTCACGCTTTATCTTTTCCTTCTTGCAGTCTTCCTTTTCCTTGTCGTGATAATAGTCACAAGAGGATATAAGGAGACCAAAGCGAGCACTGAATACTCGAATGCGACCACAAAATCTGTGCTCCAATGCAATTTCTTCTCGTTCTCAGTATCAAAAATGAGTTACGGCAGCGGGACGCTGCAGCTATCGATCAGCATAAGAGTGACAGACGAGAGCACCGCCCCTAAGAATTTCGTGATAAAGACCAGTGACCAGCAGCGGCGCATAAATATCCCTTATTACCTGGATTTCACAGCCCCAGTGAAGATAGAGGATTTCATAATCGATGACAGGTTCACAATATATCCTGAAGATTGCCCACAGAACAGGAAAGAATGCGATATACAGCAGAAGAGCTGCGTTGTAGCATAACGAATTGCGCGGCTCATTCTGAAGAGCTCTAAAAGGTGAAGGATCATGCTGAATATAATTCCGCAAGGGAAGAAAGCCCAGATCTGGGAGTCCGCTATACTCTACCTGCTTATAATCTCAGTAGTCATCGCGATAGTGCTTGAAGCCGGAGTGCCTATGATGGACAATCTCAGGGATAAGTCAGTAGTCATGCAGATCAGGGACAGCTTCATCAATCTTGACCAGCACATAAGGGAGATCAGCACAGCTGGGCCTGGCTCCCAGAGAGTCGTGCCTTTAGAGACGAAGAAAGGGACTCTTAAGGTCGATGACGGAAGGATATTGTGGAGCATGGACACTGAAGCGCAGATAATGCAGCCAGGGACAAGTCAGAAGTTCGGGAACATAAGGGTAGGAGTCAACGCTGACGTCAAGGCTTCAGAGACTTCCAACAGGTTCATCATCAGCAACAGCTTTGTGAGAGGGGTATTCAACAAGATAGGGAATTCATCGCATTATGTGCCGATAAACTCTTCATCGCTGATAAACCATCTCCAGTCTTTAGATACCGGAGCGACTGTGAACGGCACCTGGTCTTTCGAGATCGATGACGCTGAGATAGAAGGCAATGGCTATACTGCAATGCTTGACAAAGGCAATGACCTGCAGGAAGGGAGAGTGCTCTATCATCTCAATCTTAGCTCTGGGACAGAGCATGATCTCACGCTGATCCTGAGAGCCAACAGTGATTTCTTCATCGTGGAGATGAGGTGAGGGAGAGAAAATAAAGATATATTCATGGAGCATATAACCGTGATACGGCTTCTTCCATTCCTTTTCTGTCCAGATTAGGATTTCTAAGAACTGCAAGAGTCTGCTCTAGTGTCGGTCGCGCAATTATTGAAGGCGTAATTTTTTTAACGACTGCGCCTCCGGCGCCTACCCCGACGAAGCGCCCAAAAATGTCAGAGTTGCGGTTGCCATCGAGGCCGTTACTGTAGTTGCTGAGATACGCCAGGCGCCCCTTTGGTTGCTTATTGTTAAAATCGACATCGTTGATCCTATGATAGCTTCCAACCACAGTCCAACCTTCTCCACCTGTTTCTTTCTTTCCAAAAAGCATTTTAGCCAAAGCTTCCCTGCAATCTGGAGAGCCAGCAATCATCAGAACTCTATCATCCTTCATAAATGAATCATAACCTAATTGTCCAGCAGGATTGATCACAAATTTATCTTTGTCTAATCTTGCAGAGATGCAGTAAGGAGTTCCAGGAATCGGGACCTTGCCTTTCCTTGCGTCTTCAAGATGCACTCTGACAATCTCCTTGCCAGCATACTGGCCTTTCTCGACAGCAACCCACTCATCATCAGGAATAAGCATGAAACCATACTCTCCAATCTTAGAGAATGCCTTTTTCAAACCTTCAGCAGTAGCAAGAGAGCCGACAGAATGCCACGCTTCATAAGAACGATCTTCACCTCTTAACCCCTGATACTCCCCAGTGACTGTGTCAGCCCCATACCTGTCTGACTGCTTCACGAATTTTAGGCTGATTATTCATGGACTGGATCAATAAAGGCATATCAACAACAGCAAGACCATGCTCCTTGACTAACTGTTCAGCTTGAAATCTTGCGTCAACATATCCTATCCTGTCCGTGATTGCTACAAGCACAGGAGACTCAGCTTGGTTGATTATATGTGGCATAGTAAATGACCTCCATTATATACCTTATTCCTTATGTATTTAGGAGTGGGGGTAGTAAACCGTTGAGGCCTCGGCTATCCCAATCGCAGCAAGCTGCGGGACTTTACGCCGAGGCAAATCAATAAGGGGGATTGATTTTCGCCACAACATAAGAGATTATAGGTTACAAACCACAGCAAGCTGTGGGGATTTAAACCCAATCTACATTTAAATATTTCGTTCATATGACTACTATAGAGTAGTTTTGACATACTGTCCCACGCACACCCATATGAATGATGAGAGAGCTATTCCTGAGGAGGATCAGCATCATATAGGGACCATCTAACGCACTGCATAAAGCCCAAGTTATTTCTAATCACCATTAGTTACTTATAGTAACTCTGCCCCTAAAGGCAGGACTGGATACCGACGGAGAACTACCCGACAGCCATTCTCCAGAGAGGCAGCCGCGCACCAAAACATTTATAAAGGAAAGTTACTTCTAGTGCAGTAATAGTTACTTTAGGTTACCTTACCGGGAGTAGAGAACGGCATTAATGGATCATAATACGATCACAAACAAGCGAAGGTCTGACAACTCATGGCTGTAATCAAGATCGACGACGAGCTGTACGAGAAGATAAAGAAGCTCATAAAGGAAGGAGATAACCGCTTCGATTATCCGACAGTCAAGGCCTTTGTCGACAAGGCGGTGTTCGCCGCTCTGAAAAACAATCCTGAAGAGCATCAGGCAGCAGAACAGCAGCAGGCAACAGGACAGAAACAACCTGCAGGACAGAGACCGCAATCAAGGCAGAAGAACGCCAAAGGCGGTGATCGCTGATGGCTTTTGAGAATTTCTTGGGAAGGATGAAGCGCGGAGTCAGATGGTTCGTCAGCGGCGAGCCTAAAGAGGAGAAAAGCATCCAGGAGCTTCTCGCTGATACGAAATCAGAGATCCCTGAATCTGAGAAGAAGAAAGTGATCTTCGCGCTTGACGCTAAGCCCACGCTGCAGGAGCTGCCCTCTTCTGATGATCCAAGGCTGATAGATGTGAGATATCCTTTAGTGCCGCCTTACGCTTTCGCGCACATCTACTGGGACACAGAGATGAACGAGCTTGTCTACATGGTCGAAGAGCCGCCTCTGAATGACATTGAGCGCAACCTGCTGCAGCTCATACAGCTTGGATTGGAAGAGATGATAAATGTCAGCTTCATAAAAGCGAAGAAATCCAATCTCGTCATGCAATATCTTGAGAGAAATGTTCAGGCGATACTTGTCGAGGTAGGGGCGAAAGTCTCCCAGGAATCCTACCTCAAGCTCCTGTACTACATCTACCGCGACGCGGTAGGCATGAATGAGATAGAGCCAATGCTCAGCGATTACTTCATAGAGGATATAGAATGCAATGGGGAGGATTTCCCTATCTACATCGTTCACAGGAAATACCAGAACCTGAGGACTAATGTGATATTCACAGAGCTCAAACGCATCACAGACTTTGTCGAGAAGCTCGCGCAGAAATCAGGAAGATATGTCTCGTACGCCAGGCCTTTGCTTGACGGAACACTGCCTGACGGAAGCAGAGTCAATGCCACTTACACAGGAGATATCACTACCAGAGGGCCGACTTTCACGATAAGGAAATTCACAAAAGAGCCCTGGACCCCAGTCCATCTCACACAGCTCAACACCGCGACAGCGGAACTGTTCGCTTTCCTCTGGCTCGCGATAGAGTACAAGTTCAACATAATGGTCATAGGAGAGACCGCTTCAGGAAAGACGACATTCCTCAACACATTATTGCAGTTCGTCCCTCCAGAAGCACGCGTCTGCTCGATAGAGGACACCAGAGAGATAAATATAGTGCATGACAACTGGCTGCCTGCTGTGACTCGTTCAGGATTCGGGATACCTAACCTGGCGGGAGTGCAGTACGGAGAGGTCAATCTCTTCGACCTGCTCAGGGAGACCTTCAGGCAGAATCCTGATTATGTGGTTGTGGGAGAGGTCAGGGGTAAAGAGACTTACGTCTTATTCCAGGGAATGGCTTCAGGGCATCCTTCATTCTCGACATTCCATGCCGGATCTGTAGAGATGCTGACGAGAAGGCTTGAGACAGCTCCGATCTCATTGCCGCCGTCGCTAGTGGAATCTCTGGATATAGTATGCATAATCGGCCATGTCAAAGGAAAATCCAAGAATCTCAGGAGAGTGACCGAGATAGACGAGATAATCCGAGTGAAACCAGGAGTCGGCCAGGTAGAGACTAACAAGATATTCACCTGGGATCCTGTGAATGACAGGATAACATTCAATGGGAAGTCATTCATATTCGAGAAGATACGCTCACGCACAGGGATCCCTGTGGAGACTATTGAGGAGGAGTTCAACGCGCGCACAGAATTCATCGAGATAATGGTGAAGAAAGACATAAAGGATCTCACGCAGTCAAGCGACCTGATACACAAGTACATGAAGAACCAGAACGCGCTCCCTAAGGATATGCAGGTAGGGAAGATAAAATGAAGGAACGCATCACGCTTTACAGACCCTGCCCTAAGAAACCCCTGTAGAGGACCACACACAACCGCAGAGAATAGACAGGCAGAGAAGAAGCAGACAGAATAAAAGAAAGCGCGCAGCGATTAGAATGACGCTGCGCTACAGAAACACCCCCATGACGCAGAACATAAGCGAGGATCTCAGGCGCAATGTGAAGAAGATAGAAGCGCTAGCGGAGTTCTATGACGGCGTAAGCAGAAGGAATCCTGCTGGCGCCGGAGAACGCTCTGAGATCCGGATAAAGAAAGAGTACGCCAGAGCTCAGATAAGGCAGCTATGCGCCAACACCCAGGAACTGCTGCATGAGATAGAAGTGAAACTTGTAGCGGAAGGGATGCAGAGCGAAGACATACTCGAGCTACAGGCAAAGACAGGATGAGCATGCAGAGTGAATACCGATCCTAAGAATGCTGCCTCGGACTGCGCTGATGACGCGAATGATCCATGACGCTGATGAAATCCAGGAAAGATATCGCAAAGGAGAAAGATGAAAGACCATATAACCGCGATGACAGGGCAGGCGTTGCGCCTGATCGAAGAGATAGAGACTTATGAGTTCCACAAGCACACTCTCCTGAACACCCTAAAAAGGCTGCATAAGGACTATGAAGGAGGGATATTCAACTATCATGATTATGAGAGGCTTCTTGCTGAGACGCTCAAAGGCAGATCGCGCAGAGAATGGATAGGGCATTACAATTCGATAATATTCTCCCTGCTCCGCAGGATTGAGCCGATAATGGCGCAGGCTTCGATGCTCACAGCGAGAGACATCCCCCCTTCTGTCCTGACTTCTGAAGAGCTCGCGGCAAGACATATCATCTCAGTCAGTGAACTGAAGCGCGAATCGGCGAGAGAGGGAGTTCAGTCACAGAAAGCGCGGCAAGAGCTTAAGCTTCCAGAACAGCAGACGCCTCTGCCGATCGCGACAGCTGTCACTGAGAGAAGACAGACAAATCTGCCTGCGATCATGAAAGAAAGCCAGAGAATGCCGCAGAGGATCGCTGAAACGGCAGGCAAGCCTTCTGAAAGCATAGAACAAGGCTTCTCAGGATACAGGATGCAAGGATCTTCAAGGCAAGAACAAGCTCCTGAGCGGAAACCCATCATTAAGAATCATGATGAGACGCTCCAAGCGACAACCGCTCCTGAACAACCGGACAAAGAGCTTGACAGGCTCGTCGAAAACATCAGGAAGATAGACAAGGAAGCCCCGATACTCTCGCCAGTCAAAGAATCGACAACAACCAATTACCTGCTGATAAGATTCAAGCTAGGGCTTGTAAGGCTCCATACTCTCCTGAAAGAGAGACAGGCGAAGAAGATCGCGAAGACACAGACTCCTGAAGAGAAAGCCTGGCACAGGATGAAAGAGGCTGAAGAGAGCAAGAAGATCAAAGAGACTATGAAAGAGCTTTCAGTGACAGAGCAGAAAGAAGTCTCGCCGATACCGATGCCTTACACTGTGCCGAAAAAGATTGAAAGGCCTGCCGTCCGGATAGCTCCGCAAGAGAAAACGCGCAAACCTACCGACATCCCTGAACCCAAGATAGAGCCTATAGTCGAGCGTACCAAAGAATTAGGGGAATTCACGCTCAGATGGGAATGGATAAAGAGATGGTACGCGCAGCAGGTGAAAGAGCAGAAGAAATTCCTCTCTCCGAAATCATCGATACCTCACTCGATGCAGGCTGAAGGGCTGAAGCACAAGATCCTTGAGGCGGCTGAAGAGAGCGAACCCAAATCCGCGAGACTGAAAGAAGAAGTCCTCAATATGCGCGCGCTTCTTGAAAAGCAGAAAGCTTTCAAGATATACGAGCCTTCATACCTCGGAGTGCTAGCTAACGTGCTGATAAGGAAATTCACTTTCATGCTTATAGATATGTTCCCTACGTTCTTCAAAGGGCTTTATGACTCTCTCAGGCTCGCGAACATGCCAATACTGTCCAACACTTATGTGAACATAATGATCCTCAGCTCCGCGTTCACGGCATTGCTGGCGTCAGTGCTCTTCGGGCTGTTCTTCCTAGCCACTGATAACCCTCTCGCTCTGCTCGTGCCAAAAACACTCTTCATGGCGCTCGTACTGGGCGGCATAGTGTTCATGATATTCACGATGTATCCTAAGATGAAGGCGCAGAGCAGGCAGACTGACATAAACACGAATCTTCCTTTCGCGATAAATCACTTTTCAGCAGTCTCAGGATCAGGCGTCCCCCCTACAAAGATGTTCACGCTGCTTGTGGAATCCGGAGAATACGGCGAGATAGGGATCGAGTTCAGCAAGGTTGTGGAATATGTAGAGCTGTTCGGCTATGACTTGCTCACTTCGATAAGGACAGTGGCGCTCACAACCCCTTCAGCGATGCTGAAAGAGTTCCTTGAAGGAGTGATCTCGACAATAGAATCAGGAGGGGACATAAAAGATTACCTCAGGGAGAAAGCTGACAGCGCAATGCTGAACTACGAGCTTGAGCGCCAGAAATACCTTGAGAACATAGCCACTTATTCAGACGTCTATACAGGGATACTCATCGCCGCGCCGTTGTTCTTCATAGTGGCTCTCTCGCTTGTGAGCATGCTTGGAGGGACTATAGGCGGAATGGATGTCAATACGTTGATACTCATCGGAGGATACTTCGTGATCCCTCTGCTGAATGTCGCGTTCCTGATATTCCTTGAAGCGACACAGCCATCGCTCTAAGCAGGATATTGCACTAAAAGGATATAAGATGGAGGGAAGAAGAAAACAATGAAATTCGAGAAAAGGCACGCGACTGCGATTGTCATCGGAATAGTCATACTCCTCATAGACCTTTTCTTCTTCATAGGGACGCCCTGGCTCATACCACTCATAGCTGTCGCCATCACATTCGGATGGAGCCAGTTCTGGATCGATTTCTTCGTAAATCTCCAAAGGCAGAAGAACATGGAAGCGAGATTCCCTGACTTCGTCAGATACCTTGTCGGAGCGATAAGGTCAGGGATGCCTGTGTCGAAAGCGATAATACATGTTGCCAGCACTGATTTCGGAGACCTCTCGCCGTATGTCAGGAAACTCGCCAACCAGGTGGAATGGTCTATCCCGGTGCATAAGGCGCTCAAGACTTTCGCGAAAGACACTGACAACGCTGTGATAAAGCGGGCTATCGCGACAGTCATAGAAGCGGAGCAGGCGGGAGGGAACATCGAGGATGTCCTTGAGAGCGTGACACAGTCAGTCATAGACATAAAGAAGATCAGAGAGCGGCGCAGGGCAAGCATCCATTCGCAGACAGTGCAGAGCTATGTCATATTCATCGTGTTCCTGATAATCATGGTAGTAGTGCAGAATCTCGTGACTCCTTACGTATCGAACATAACAGGGAGCGCTGTCGATCAGTTCGGAGGGGAGCAGGAAAGCATAATCCGGCCTGTCAGCGGAGGGCTGAACGAGAAAGTGTCTATCGATTTCTCCTCAGCTAGCACTTTCGCCAAGACATTAAGCGAATGGTTCATGAGCCTCAGAGGGGTGCTGCTGATGATAGGATTATTGCAGGGATTGTTCACAGGGATGGTGATAGGCAAGCTCGCTGAAGGCCAGATCTATCCAGGACTGAAGCACTCGCTCATACTGATGACTATGGCTTTTTTCGTGATCACTCTCTCGCAAGGGATATGATGGATAGGGCAAAGATCATTGCGATAAAGAGACAGATAATGACAAAGAATAATATGGAACTATGACAATGGACAAATGCAAAAACGCGCTGCAGATGATCAAGAGGATGCGCCCTGTCAGAAGCTCAAAGCATAAAGGGGATTACGGCAGAGTCCTTGTCATTGGCGGCAGCGAAGAATACGCGGGAGCGGCGATGATGGCTGGAGCCGCAGCTAAAGCGGTGCTCGCTGGAGGGGCTGACATAGTCACTGTTGCCGCTCCTGAGAAAGTGGCTTGGGCGATCAACACTCTCGCTCCGGAGATAATGACTATAAAACTTAGAGGGAGAATCATAGGGAAGATGCACATCCCTGAACTGTTGAAGAGGGCTGAGAGGTTCGATGTTATCGCGATAGGCAATGGCATCGGAAAGAAGAGCAATCCGACTGTCCGAGAGCTTGTCAAAAGATTATCAATGAAAGGTAAACTATTGGTGATAGACGCTGACGCGCTGAAAGCTGTGCGGCTGCAGGACTGCAGGAACGCCATACTCACCCCTCACGCTGAAGAGCTGAGAATTCTCCTGAAGAACAGCGGGATAAGAGAGACAGGAAAGGCGGCAATCAAGAGAGCCAGAAAACTGCTGGATAATGATGTGATCCTAGCGAAAGGGCAGAAAGACAGGATACTTTCAAGAGCCGCGGAAGCTGTGAACTCTTCAGGCAATGCGATAATGACTAAGGCGGGAACCGGAGATGTGCTCGCGGGATTATGCGCCGGATTCCTCGCCATGACAAGAGAAGTCTTCATCTCGGCATGCGCGGCGGCCTATGTCAATGGCGCTGTAGGAGACCTGCTGTTGAAGAAGAAAGGCCGCACATTCACCGCGACAGACATGATAAAGAACATATACAGAGTCTATAAATGACAGTTGATCCCATAAAAGAGACATAGAGATAACTGAACAAGAACCGCAAAAGCATACAGAATAACGAAAATCAGCCGCTCGGAGCTATCCTCGGGCTAAAGCCCGAGGTTTTACGCTCCTCGCCAAAAGGCTGATTTTCGGAATTAAAAATCGCGAAAATCAAAAGATTTTCGGGATGCTCGGAAATGCAAGACATTTCCGACATTGCGCCATAAATGGTGGGGTATCACACCCAGCGCAATTTTTAATGACAAAGGAACAATAATGGAAATCTTCATACAGATAGGATTGATATTCATTGTCGCCGCTGTAGGCGCGTACCTGGCGAGATTGCTGCGCCAGCCGCTCATCCCAGCGTACATAATCGCGGGAGCTCTTCTAGGGCCAGTGTTCGGGCTTGTGACAAGCGAGAATATTATAACGACTTTCAGCGAGATAGGGATAGCGTTCCTTCTCTTCACTGTAGGACTAGAGCTGGACCTTAAGAAGCTCAAAGGCAGCGGCAACACGATCATAGCTGTAGGGATGATCCAGATGGCGGCGCTCTTCATTGTCGGATTCTGGATCTCACTGCTGTTCGGACTATCCATGACAGAATCGATAGTTCTAGGCATAGCTGTCGCATTATCCTCAACAATGGTTGTCGTGAAGATACTTTCAGACAAGCGAGAACTCGAGACGCTGCACGGAAGGATAATTGTAGGAATACTTCTATTGCAAGACGTAGTCGCGATCATAGCGCTCTCATTGCTGAGCAAGACTCCTGCGACAGGAATAACCGCGTCTGCCGAGAACGTGCTGAAAAGCATCACTGGAGAATATATAGCCAGCGCGCTCCCTTTCATCCTGCCCCTGATCAAGGGCGCTGGGATGGTCGCTATCGCTGTCATTCTGGGAAAATATGCATTCCCTAGACTTTTCACATACGCAGCGAGATCACAGGAATTGCTCATACTTCTCGCGCTCGCAGTGTGCTTCTCATTCTCTTTAGGGATATCAGCGCTAGGGCTTTCAATAACTATCGGCGCGTTCATAGCCGGAGTGAGCCTTGCGCATCTCTCTTACAATCTTGAGATAATAGGAAAAGTGCGCTCATTAAGGGATTTCTTCGCGACACTGTTCTTCGTCTCTTTGGGAATGGCGCTCGGGCTTGACAATATGGAGAACCTCATACCTACAGCTCTGGCGCTGCTCGCCGCAGTAGTCATACTGAAGCCTTTGATCGTGATGTCTTTGCTCGCGCTGCTAAGGTTCACAAAAAAGACCTCATTCATGACAGGATTCTCCCTAGCCCAGATCTCTGAGTTCTCGCTGATAATGGCGGCGCAAGGGCTTGCTGCTGGATCGCTCTCAAAAGATGTCTTCACTCTCACAGTGCTTATCGCTGTCGCGAGCATAGCGCTAACTTCTTACTTCATCAGCTTCGAGCAGCACATATACAGGATAGTCTCTCCATTGCTGGACGCGCTTGACATAAGCACCTCAAAGCACAGGCTGCAGTACACTCCTGGAGAATTGGAAGGGGATGTGCTCCTGATAGGCTATGACCGCATAGGGTATTCCATCTTCAAGACAATAACTCAGATACATAAGTCTTTCCTAGTCATAGACTACAACCCAGACATAATCAAATCATTGGTGAGCAGAAGAATCTCCTGCCTTTACGGAGACATCTCAGACCCTGAGATCCTTGAGAGGATAAACCTGCGAAAGACGGAGATGGTGATCTCGACAGTTCCGGCGATAGAGGACACGATCTACCTGATAAGGAGGGTCAAATCCCGCAATCCGCACGCGAACATATTCGTTACCGCCTCAACAGTGGCTGACGCGATGCACGCTTACAAAGAAGGGGCGGATTATGTCATACTACCTCATCTGCTCGGAGGGGAGAAAGTCGCGGACCTTATCAAGGAGACGCATCATGACAAGCGCAGGATAAATCTTAATAAGCTCTCGCACATAGACCAGATGAAGCAACGCATCGAGACTATGGGAGAGCGCACTTGAGGAAAATATGCGGAGAGCATCAGATACACATGTCAAAAACTCGCACCCACCATCAGTCATAGACCGATGGCATGCTCATCACCTTAAGACGCTGAAGGCGTCTTGAGGTTCCGAAAATCGCCATGCTGATTTCCGATATCATGGAAATCAAAGATTTCCGGGATACCCAAAAATCGCCTTGCTGATTTTTGGTACTTCGGGATTCGGAGTGCTCGTTTTCGAGCATCTCTTTATACCACTAGACCACCAATGAATACATTGGTGGTATAAAGAGATATAAACTGACAGATACGCGCTTAAACCAGGAAATCCCAATGCAAAACATAGCACAGGGATTAGAAGACAGATTGGAGGAATCATGCGAAGACCAATAAAAGACAATGATAAGGTAGCGGCCGACGCGGTGACATATGCAGAAGACCGCAATATGCTGAAGATAAACCCTAAAAGGAGAAGATTCCTGCGAGCGCATTTCAATACGCAGGATGTCGATCTCAGAGTCGGGAAGTCAGGGATCACTCAGGGATTCATCGGTGAGCTGAAGCTGCAGCTTGAGAAAAGAGAGATCGTCAAAGTCAAGCTGCTGAAGAGCGCTATAGGAGAGAGCGACAATAGGAAGATGTTCGGGGAACTCGCGGCCGCGACAGGAGCGGAGATCATAAAGCGCACAGGGCTTACAGTCACTTTGCACAAGAAACGGCAATTACAGAACAAGTTCCGCAAATGAGTTCACGGACAAAAAGATGGCCTGACAAGGAAAATATGACAGTTGATGAAGCGATAATCCCCTTCACAAACTATTTAAACTAGAAATAGAGAAGATCAATAAAAGACTGTTGAGCAAAGCTTCAGAAAAAGAAAAAAGAGGGTTCATGGCAGCGAAAGTCACTGACTTCGGTTTCAAAGAGGAGACAGCGGAAGAAGTGCTCCATAAAAGCCTGAAGACCAACTGGCCTGAGCCGCATACCCGCTTCCGCATGTCTTACGAGGCGGAGAATAATTCCATAGAAGGTATATATTTCTGGGTGCTCAATGAGCTCAGGGAAGAGGAAGGATACACCCATTTCGACAAGATAACAGACATATTCGCGGCTTCAGAACAGAGCTCATTCTTCGGAGCCGCGCAGCAACGGCTTGGCCTGCAGCAGGATAAAGTCAGCCAATTCCTTGCGACTATCGGAAAGATGGTCAAGGAATTATTCCAGCTTGTGCGCGAGCTGAGGATAATCGATGAGCGCCTTGACCTTTACAAAAAGAGCAATGACGGAGACAAGCCTGCCGAGATCAGCCTTAAAGGTTACTGGATAGACCTTGTCGAGGGCGGAGCGAAGAATCCAGCCTCAGTCTATGGGATGTCGAGAGAGCTCGGATTCGTGACACTGCCAGACCTTTTCTTTGACGCTCCACCGATGAAATCAGATAATGTGCAGAGACACATCGATAAATTATTGTTCAATAAGAAGGTCAAGGAAGTACTCATGCGCAAATTAAGCGTCTTCCTGATATGGAAAGAGCGCACTTTCCAGGAGATGAGCAACAGGAAACTATTCACGCTGAGATATCTCAGGCAGCATTATGAGATTATCCGAATGTACAGCACATGGGTGAAACCTTATCTCAGAAACATAAAGAAACTCACTCTTGACCCTGAGAAGATGGACGCGGCGGAGCTTGTCTCATCATTCGAAGGCTCGCTTGTCGAGATAGAAGTGATAGCGAGAAGGCAGTACGGAGAGAACACTTTCGCCTGCCTCAGCCTGCATTTCGATTACCGCTCAAGGCCTGAACTGAAGTTCATGCAGGAAGGATATCAGCGAGGCCCGATCCATGTAGGAAGGACTATAATGACTATGCGCAGCTATATCTGGACTAAAGCGAAGATGCACAAATACAAGAGATTCAGGAAGCGCGAAGAATTCGACATACTCGCCGGAATCGACTCTTCAGTGCAGGCAGCGTACACTGCGCTAGGAGAAGACCTTGAGAAGTATCTTTATGAAGCGGGAGAGAAGGATCTTGCTGAATTCAAGAAGAAAGAGAAGCATGAAGAGCGCAGATCAACGATATTCGGGACATTCCTTGCGCCGATAAAAGGGGTCGGAGAGCTGTTCGGAGCGCTAAAGCCGCATAAAGAAGAAGCGGTATGCGAAGAATGCAAGTCTGAAGTCGAGCGTGAAGAGCGCTTCTGCCATAACTGCGGTCACGAGATGCGCAAACCTTCAAAGAAAGAAGCTCTTGAAGATCATGAAGATGAGAAGAAAGCGAAAGAGTTCCTTGACAAGACGATATTCAATGCGATCAAGAGAGTGAAGGCAGCGCACGGATTCGTGTACTGATATGATGATAAGACAGAGTATAGTCGCGTCTTTTAAACCTGCCTCATTTGTCAGGCTTTTCGCACATTTATAAGTAAAAATTTAAGAATTAGGGAGATATCCCAGAGATATGGGAGACCTTGACGATCTCAAAAACCTTTCACTGGACAGGAGGAAAAGCAAGCTCATAGAGATTGAAGAGCGCGCAAGGCAGGAGATTGAGGAAGCGCGGCAGAAGATAATAACGGCGGCGAGAGAGGAAGAGAAGGCTAAGAACGCTAAAAGAGCGGCAGCTAAAGAAGAGGAAGCCGCGACAGCGCGCTCATTGCTTGAACAAGTAGAACGTGAGATGCTGAACGCGCAGGCAAAGACTCCAGCGCAGCTCGTTGAGACAGCGAAAGAGAGCGCAGAAAGCAAAGAGGCCGTGAAGAAAGAGCAGGAAACCCCTCTTGAGCAGATGGTCGCGACAGACTCAAAGAACAAGAGCATTGAAGATGAATCAAGATTCAAATCACAGTACAAGACCAGTCTCAATGAAGACTCGGCTGCAGGCAAAGTCTACCAGCGCAGCCAGACCATGAGCGAGGAGAACGCCTCTCTGTATCAGCAGCAGAAATCGCTCGATAATGAAGGAAAACAGAAAGACATGTACCATCACACTATGGGCGATGAGATCAAAGAGTCAGGAATGCTCTCGGAGCAGATCCAGAAGAGGTTCAAATATCAGAATTGAGAGAGATTGGGCTTTAAAGGAGATGATGCTTAGAAAGAAGGAACATAGCGAAAGACAGGCTTAAGAAAAAGAAAGACGCGAAGAGGGATCAAGAATGATGTTCAATGCCCCGCAAAGATACGCGTACAGCAGCTCTATGGACAGAGGCTACACTTCAAACGCGGAGTTCGATAATCCTTCTGAGAACGCTTACACTGGAGCTGAGAATCTTGAGAAGCCTTTAGGCCCTGCAAGGCAAGAGCAGCTGCTCACTGTCGCGGATATAGGCCAGACAGTGACTGAGGGACGGGCAGGAGGGGGAAGTTTCATAGAGACGATACAGGCAGCGATCAGGAAAGGGGCTGGCTCTGTAGAGCTTGCCGCTATCCCCGGAGGATCAGAGCCTGGAACAGGAGTTGAATCTTACGGTGTGGATAAACGCAGAGAGCTCAGAGAGATAGCCCGCGCTAATGAGATCTCGATAATGTCAGTCCATACTCCAAGCCAGATAGGCAACCTTTCAGGATTCGCAGGAGCGGAGAGAGGGTTCTCGCACGAGCAGAGAGAGGTATTCCTGAATGAAGTGAAGAAAGCGATAAATTTCGCGGCGGATGTCACTCAGGGAGGGGCTGTCGTTGTGCATACTGGAGAATTCCAGCGCCCGATCTCGGAAGCAGAATGGGCAGACAAAGGAAGACTGTTCAGGCAGTATGATGAAGAGCATGACAAGGCAGTCATGAGGATTGTCGATGACCGCACTGGGAACATAATCCAGGCGATAAGGAAGAACCAGGAAGTCTACAGGCCAGTATGGCTGCAGGCTGATAAGAATTATGAATAT
>Ga0209542_10001952_pt1 | contig 47314 bp, 51 predicted proteins | sample RifCSPhighO2_01_FD_184028 | JGI IMG/M metagenome (GOLD analysis project Ga0209542, IMG submission 184028) | Soil microbial communities from Rifle, Colorado - Rifle CSP2_plank highO2_0.1 (SPAdes) (version 2) | ecosystem: Environmental > Terrestrial > Deep subsurface > Rock core/Sediment ...
CCTAACAGGATCCTTGAGGATATCAAAGCTGCTATGCCGCAGAAGATATCAAAGGCTGACATGAAGAGAGTCCTTGAGCTTGTCTCTGAGGAATTCAAGAAATGCCAGGTCGAGGCCGGAGAGGCTGTCGGTCTTGTCGCTTCAGAATCTATAGGTGAGCCAGGAACTCAGATGACACTGAACACTTTCCACTTCGCTGGGGTAGCGGAGATGAACGTCACTACAGGCCTTCCGCGCATAATCGAGATTCTCGACGGAAGAAAGACACTGAGCACTCCGATGATGGAGATCTTCCTTGAGAAGCCTTACTCGACAGGCAAAGACATCAAGAGAGCGGCGCTCATGATCAAAGAGACGACGCTGAAGGACCTAGCGACAGAATTCACGATCAATGTCATGGACATGACCATCGAGGTCTCCCTTGATGTTGAGAAGATGAAGGATATGGGCATAACAACAGCTGCTGTCGCTAAGATCCTTGAGAAAGTCCCTAAGACAAGCGTCAAGCAGCAGGAGAAAGATACATTGATGATCAGGCCGACAAGCAAGGAAGCCAACCTGAACGATGTCTACAAGCTCAAAGAGCGCGTGAAGGACGAATTCATCCACGGCGTCAAAGGGATACATCAGGTTCTTCCGGTCAAGAGAGGAGAAGAGTTCATAATAATGACTGCGGGTTCAAATCTGAGCAAAGTGCTCGAGCTAGATTTTGTTGATGCTTCAAGGACGATCACGAATGACACTTTTGAGACTGCTGAAGTCTTAGGCATTGAGGCCGCGAGACAGAGCATCATCAATGAGATATTCAGGGTCATAGAGAACCAGGGACTGAACATAGACATAAGGCATATCATGCTTGTCTCTGATATGATGGCCGCGAACGGCGATATCAAAGGGATAACCCGTTATGGGATCATCTCTGAGAAGAGCTCAGTGCTGGCGCGAGCGTCATTCGAGACTCCTATAAAGCACATAATAGAGGCAAGCCTTGTAGGGGAAGAGGACATGCTGACTTCAGTAGTTGAGAACGTCATGCTCAACCAGCCAGTGCCTTTAGGGACAGGCCTGCCTGAACTGATAGTCAGGATCAAAGAAGGTAAGAAAGGGTAGATGGTGAGGAAGAATGATAACTGACGACATCAAGAAATTCGTGAAAGACAAGAAAGCTGTCATAGGCACTGAGCAGACGATCAAGATGCTAAAGCAGGGCAGAGTCACTGAAGTGTTCCTTTCATCCAACTGCATGAAAGAGACTAAAGAGACTATCCAGCGCTACGCAAGCCTTGGCGGAGTCAAAGTCACTGACTTGGAAATCCCTAATGACGAGCTCGGAGTCATCTGCAAGAAGCCTTTCATGATCTCTGTCCTGAGTGTGAGCAAGGAATAGCACTATGACTTTCACGCTTGACGCTTCACTCATCCCACTGATTTCTTTGTTTGAGCGAGAGACGCACGCAAGAGTGCGTGACTGCTTCAATGACGCTAAAGGGATCACTTTCATAGTCGAGCAGGGAGACCTCGGTAAAGCTGTAGGGAAGCAAGGGATGAATGTCAAGCGTTTCGAGAACAGCCTTCACAAGCGAGTGAGGATTGTCGAATTCAACCCTGACAGGCGGGAATTCATACTCAATATGATAAGGCCGTTGCGAGTGCGCGGGATCGAGGAGCAGGAAGATGGGACGATCATAATCCAGGGCGGAGACACAGAGACCAAAGGCCTGCTCATAGGGAGAGCGGCCCAGAATCTCAGGACTCTTGAAGAGCAGGTGAGAAGGCATTATAAGGTGAAGGAGATAAAGGTTGTGTGAGCATGACTGCAACAGCTCTGTAGAAAGTTAGAATTTCTGAAGTTTTTAATAGAGATTACATGCACAATAGTCGCCGTTGCTGTATCTTATGCATATCCAGATTTTCCTCCCCCTCGACAGAGTCAGGGGAACGGGGTGAGGGGAATCTGTCGCGGAAATCTCCGATTTCTGACACTTCAGTTACATCTGAGGCGCAGCAACCTAAAATAGCAAACTAATTCCTACATCGCCGGCACTATCGTAATCTTTATAAACCCCCTCCAAATCTTGATTACTAACGACAGAAGATATTATGGGCAAGAAATCTCGAGGATTGGGCGCCGGCAAAAAGCTTGCCAGGCGAAGGATTGACGGAAGATGGCATCTGAAAAGATACGTCAAGCGAGTCCTTGACCTGAAAAGAAAATCTGATCCTTTAGAGGGAGCTTCCCAGGCAAGAGGTATCATCCTTGAGAAAGTCGAGATGGAAGCCAAGCAGCCTAATTCTGCCATGAGAAAGTGTGTCAAGGTCCAACTGATCAAGAACGGCAGGCAAGTCACCGCTTTCGCCCCTGGCGACGGCGCGATCAAGCTGATGGACGAGCACGATGAAGTGATTGTCGAATGCATCGGCGGAACCAAAGGCCGCGCAAAAGGAGACATTCCAGGAGTCAGATGGCAGGTCATCAAGATCAATGACCAGAGCCTTGACGCGCTGCTGAAAGGCAAGATCGAGAAGGCTAGGAAGTAAGCGCTTTTCTATATCTTTTATACATTTATATCTTCAGGATATTCAGACCGCTATAATTATAAACTGCAGTCCATTATTCAAGAGATATGTTTTACGGCAAGCTAGAGAGCAAGAACTACAAGGTTGTAGAAGCCATTGTTGAGAAGAAGAATCCTTCTGAGATGCATGAGAACGCCGATGATGTGTACTTTGTCCTTGAAGGATCAGCGAAGCTGAAGATGGGCGGATCATTGACAGAGCCGCAACAGAACTCTCCTGGAGAATGGACTGGTGAGGATATTGAGAACGGCAAAATCATTGATCTCAAGCCAGGGATTGTCGTGAGCATCCCGCGCAAGACGCCGCACATGGTGGATGCCAGCGGATCAAGAGTGAGATATGCTGTTGTCAAGATATACTAATAATTCTTACCAAGTTAATACTTCTTATGAGTAGTATCAGATAGAAACATTTTTATATGGCAAGATTTCTTGCTATAAATATGCCCATACCTAAAAGACTCCCGAAGAAACAGCAGCCTCAAGAGACTATCCCTCTCCCTCAAGAGCTTCTTACAGCGCTCAAGGCAGAGAATCGCCCAGAACAGATCCTTCAGGTAGGAAGCCCGATAATCGGAGGAATCAATATCATCAGAGTCTATAAAGACATTGCGGAAGGAAAGAAATGGTCCTATATCACCCCGGCGGAATTCAAAGATGAAGAGACAGGGAGAATTGTGGCTGTACGGGCTGGAGAGAGCATCTTTGACAATCCTGCGGGAGTTCTTGGAGCATTGAAGCAGGCCACAGCGGCATTGCCTCAAGGCAGCGTCAATTGGAGGCATTATGCTGCTACAGAGCACTATGATGGGCAGAAAGAATTCGCGGAACGCCTCAGCACTGTGAAAGGAGCGAATCCCCTCAGGATAATATACGCGCAGACAGGAGAAAATCCTTGCATGATCAGAGAATTCATTGACGGAAAGACTTTGAGGCAATGCGTTGAGAAAGGAGATTATGATTTCGTCATGCCTGAACTGGAAGTCGTGCTCAGAGCGCATCGTCCAAAAGAAGAAGGAGGGATAGAGCACACTATCGGAGACCGTACAGGAGCGAACACAGTGATAGAACATCATCCCCGAAGGCCTCGGCGCTTGCACGTTCTTGATCATGATATTGATCTGAGGGATAATTACGAGTTCGAGCTATCTCAACTGGCGTTCTATCTCAATTGGGCAGCGAAAGACAGAGGGATTGTCGCGCCGATGATCGCGGAAGCGTTTGCGAAGAATGTCAAAGGGAATGAACGATATGATCCAGTGAAGGTCGGACATTCTTTGCTCAGGTATATCTGGGTCTGCAGTCCCAACAATCCTGAAGGTATTTTCTCACGCATGGAGCAGATCCCTGGAGCAGGCCACACTGCGGATAACAAAGAATATCTTGAACATGTCAAAAAGCCTAAATACGAGCAGCACGTCCATGAGATCAAGACGATAATCATCCCTTCGCTGTTTTGAGAACTTCTCTCAGAAGAATTTAACCGCATAATCTTTATAAACTATCCTTCTTTCAGAGAGCCAATGGCAAATACCTTAACTCTCGGCAGCAAGAGGATCGGCGCAGGACAGCCCTGCTTCCTTCTCGCTGACATCGGCCCCAACCATCAGGGAGACCTCAATAACTGCCGCAGGCTCATCGATCTCGCCGCAGAGCATGGCTGGGACGCTGTCGCTGTCGAATTCTTCCATCCCGAGCAGTTAGTCTTCAAGAGCGTGCTAAAGAACTCTTTCCCCAGCGAAGTACAGCTGAAATACTCAGCGCAGGTCATGAAAAGATTCTCGCTTGACGCTGACGCCGCTGCAAGCATTAAGCAGCATTGCGCCGCGAAAAAGATCGCATTGCTCGCTTACGCCAATGACGCCAAAGAAGTGGCGGCTCTGAGCAGGATTGTTGACGGATTTGTAATGCTCCCTAATGACGCTGAAGATGCTGGTATCCTTGACGCAATCACAAAAGCAAAGAAGCCAGCCCTGATACAGTCAGGATTCCTCTCTTTTGACAGGATAAAAGAGCTTGTCGCTGCGCTGCGGAAGAAGAAAGTTCAATACTGCCTGATGCATTCAGGAAAGTCTTTCCCGGCGGAATTCGACACTCTCAATCTCAGCATGATCCGGAAGCTGAAAGCTCTCGATATCCCTGTAGGATACTACAGCTATGAGCTTGGCATCGCTGTCGCTTCCTCAGCAGTCCTTCTCGGAGCGGATATAGTCGCGAAGCACATAACCCTGAGCAGGGATCTTGAAGGGGCTTACCACGGCAACAGCCTTGAAGAGAACGGGATGAAATTGGTCTCCCGCGACCTACGCAAACTAGAGCAGGCGCTCGGGAAAGAATGATCAGGCAGAATGCTATATCCTCTATCGATATTCCTTTAAGACAAAAAGATTCACACATGCGACACTTATGGCAGAGATAAAGATAGGAGAGCGGCTGATAGGGGACAGGCATCCCTGCTTCATCATCGCAGAGGCAGGAGTCAACCATCAAGGCAAGCTTGAGATGGCGAAGAGGCTTGTCGATGTCGCGGCTGAAGCAGGCGCTGATGCGGTCAAGTTCCAGATGCGCCACCCTGAAGCGCTGTTCAGGAAAGAGACTCTCGCAGACCGTTCTAAAGAGGACCTGCCATTCCAGTACAATCTAGACATCATAGAGATGACTCAGCTCTCTAAAGCTGAATTCCGCGAGCTCGCGGCGTACTGCAAAGAGAAAGGGACAATGTTCTTATGCACTCCCTGGGAGAAGGAGAGCGTTGATGAACTGGAAGAGCTGAGAGTGCCTGCCTACAAGGTCGCTTCCGCAGACCTCACAAACCTCGAGCTTCTCGAATATATCGCCGCTAAAGGGAAGCCTTTGATGCTCTCGACAGGGATGAGCTCTCAGGAAGAGATAGACTGCACTGTGGAATTCCTGAAAAAGATTGGAGCGAAGTTCGCGCTTCTGCACTGCAACAGCACCTATCCTGCCCCTTACAAAGACCTTAACCTTAATTTCATCAAGCGCCTGAAGCGTTACAATGTCCCTGTAGGATATTCAGGCCATGAGAGAGGGATAGCTGTCGCCGCCGCTGCTGTCGCGCTCGGCGCGAACATAATAGAGAAGCACTTCACTCTTGATCGCTCATTGAAAGGCCCCGACCATGCGGCGAGCCTTGAACCTCAAGGATTGATCAAGCTCATACGAGATATACGCAATATCGAGCTCTCGCTGGGAATAGAGACAAGATTCATCTCTCAGGGAGAGCTCATCAACAGAGAGACTTTAGGGAAAAGCCTTGTCGCTTCCAAAGCGATAAAGAAAGGGGAGAAGATCACTCGCGAGAAGATAACCGCGAGAAGCCCTGGCAAAGGGCTTTCTCCTCAGCGCATATTCAGCCTTGTCGGAAAGACAGCGATAAGAGACATCCCAGAGCACGGATATTTCACTATCGAGGACATAAATGAAGGCAAGACCAAGATTCCGGAAATAAGATTCAAGAAGAAGTGGGGGATGATCGTCAGATACCATGATGTCAATGAATTGCTGACGCACTGCTCTCCGGATATCATAGATTTCCACCTGAGCTACCGCGACCTGCAGTTCGATTACGGCAAAGTCCTGAAGACTTACTCGCAGGAAGTCGTGCTTCACGCTCCAGAGCTTTTCGAGGATGACAATCTCCTTGACTTGTGCACTGAGAACTCTGAGAAGCGCGAGCTGGCGGTCAAGAACCTCCAGAGAGTGATAGACCTCGCTGTCCAGCTGAAGAAGAAGCATTTCACCGCCCTGAAAAAGCCTGTTAAGCTTGTCCTGCACGCAGGAGGATTCTCAAGGGATGAGAAGATGACAGACCAGTCATTGCGGAATAAATATTACAGGAATCTTAAAGATTCGCTAAAGAGAGTGGACAGCGAAGGAGTAGAGCTGCTCATAGAGAACATGCCGCCGTTCCCCTGGCTTTTCGGAGGGCAGAGATACCATAACATATTCACTGACGCCGAAGAGATAGCTGATTTCTGTGAAGAGACAGGTTTCAGGATGTGCTTTGACACCTCTCACGCGGCGCTCTATTGCGCTTCAGCGAAGAAAGACCTTAATGATTTCGCAAGGAAGATAAAGCCTTACTGCGGATACATCCATATCGCTGACGCCGCGGGAGTCGACGGCGAAGGATTACAGATCGACGATGGAGAGATAGATTTCAGATCATTGTTCAGCATATTCAGAGACTGGGATGAAGGGTTTGTGGCGGAGATCTGGCAGGGCCATAAGTTCGGCGGAGAGGGCTTCTGGAAAGGGCTGCAGAGGCTGATGAAGTATATTGATTGAGCAGTTCTGGGATCTGTCCTGAATCCTTCCTTTTTTGCCGTTGCTTTTAAGCGCCACATAATCAATTTCCATCAGAATTTGCCATTCAAGCAACGACAAAAAAGTCTTCATTTATAGATTCAGGACAGAGCCGCAGTTCTGATAATCTTTTCTTATAGAAGTAATTGATCATGTGTCTGATTGATAGATGCCACTCTCAAGAACCTCTCAACCGCGCTTCCTGCTGATGACAGCTCCGAGAAGATACTTTATCTCGTCAATCCTGATCACCCTGAACGCGAATAGCAGCAGCAGATAGACTATCCCTCCTGCTGCCGCAGTCATCACCGCTTCAGGGATGTCGCTGAACATCGAAAGCCTGGACTTGACAAGAAAGACAACAAGAACAAATGCCGCTCCTGCAGCGCAAGTCTTCAACCATCCCCCCCAGGGAACATTGACTTTAACAGCTTTTCCGAGAGAGACTGAAGTTCCGCCCAATATGAGCGCGTAGCTGATGACTGTCGCGATTGAGGCGCCGACAACCCCTCCAAATCTGCCAGGCATTGGGATCAATATCGCATTCATTACGACGTTCGAGACAGCGCCAATAATTATGTATCGCGAATTCTCTGAAGGCTTCCCTATCCCCGCAAGGACATTGCTGTTGATAGTGCTGATGCTGAACAGGAATGTCCCTACAGCGAGCAGCTGCAGCGCGAGAGCCGCTTCAGCGTACTGCTTACCAAAAAGCACTGTGAGGGCAAGCCCTGGAAAGCATATCAATGCCAGAGCGAGAGGGAATATGAACGCGAAAGAGTACCTGTAAAGCATGTCCATCCCTTTGGCGAGCTTCTCTCTCAGCCTGCGAGCCCATAATTCTGAAGAGAGCGGCAACAATACTATCCCGAGCGCGCCGCTAAAATAGAGCAATAGCTTAGTTGTCGGCATCGCGACCTGGTAGAGCGCGACATCTTCGGCAGTACGCAGGTAAGAGAGCATGAGAGTATCTGTATAGGTGAGCACCATCGAGCCGAAAAGCCCGAGCATGACTGGCATGCTGAAGAACGCCATCTTGCGCATGAGCTTATAGTCTATCAACGCGCTGACTTTCCAGAACGAGGGGAAAGCGCGCCTGAAGAACGGATAGAAGAATACAGTCTCAAAGCCATAAGCGAAAAGGTATCCTGCTGCTGGTATCCATAACGCCGCTCCGAACTTGAACGCTATGACAATGAACGTAAGGACGCAGATCATGCGGGTGAATTCTATCATAGAGATATATCTTATCTTCTGGAATCCTGTGAAGATGAAGCTGTAGATCTTCTCAAACTGTATGAGCAGGAACATCATCGAGAGCAGCTTCAAAGGAAGCATCGCGAGAGAATTATGGAAGAATGAGAACGCTATCTGTTCTGCCCAGAAGAAAGTCACTGATGAGATGATCACCGCAAGGATGAACTGCGCCGCGAAAGTGAAGATTATCGCTCCTTTTGCGAGATCCATGCGTTTCTTCACCTCGAATTCAGGGAGGTATTTAGTCAGCGCAGGCCCTAAGCCCATATCCCTGAAAAGGCTGAGGAACGCGAAAAGAGTGAATACTCCATAGAATATACCGTATTCCGCTTTAGAAAGCTCTCTCGCAAGCACTAATCGAACAAGATAACCGAGGAATCCCGCGAGCAATGACATGATGAAGAAGAGAGCTGTCCCTTTGACTGCCCTGTTAGTGTAACGCAGATTTGGTTTTGCCATCCATGACCTCAATTTACTACTGAAACTTGCGAAGACTATTCTTTCTTCCTGAACCATTCCGCAGTCAGACCTATCCCTTCCTCAATGCTCACTCTCGGAGACCATCCGAGAAGCCTCTTCGCCATAGAGGGATCAAGGGTTATCCTGAACACTTCACCTGCGACTTTCACCGCGTGCGTTGGAGCAAGCTTTGTCCCTGTCGCTTTCTTGATGAAAGAGAATATCTGGTTGACAGTCGTCTCTTTCCCAGTGCCTATATTGACCGCGGCATTGAGCGCTGGTCTCTGCACCGCGAGAAGGTTCGCTCTCGCGACATCTGCCACAAAGACGAAATCCCTTGACTGCTCTCCATCGCCGAAGATTGAAGGTCGGGAATCCTGAGTGATCTTGTCAAGGAATATCGCCACAACTCCTGCCTCCCCTTTAGCGTCCTGTCTTGAGCCGTAGACATTGGCGTATCTCAATATCGTGAAATCAAGCCCGTAAGTTGACTTATAGACTGGGAAAAAAAGCTCTGCTGAAAGCTTTGACGCTCCGTAATGCGAGATCGGCCTTATAGGATGATCCTCTTTGCAAGGGATGCTTTGCGGCTCTCCATAGCCCGCCCCTCCAGAGCTTGAATAGATAATCTTCTTCACTCCGCTATCGCGGCAGCATTCAAGCACATTCAGAGTTCCAAGAACATTTGTCTTCGCATCAGACAAAGGATCCTCTGCTGACGCGCGCACTCTCACTTGAGCAGCAGTGTGCAGGACTATTGAAGGCTTTTCTTTCCTGAAAACATCGATGAGCAAGAGAGAGGTTATATCGCATTTATAGAACGCCGCTTTAGGATTGATGTTATGCTTGCTGCCTGTCGAGAGATCATCAACAATCACGACATCATGGCCGTTCTCTATAAGGAGATCTGCAGTGTTAGAGCCGATGAATCCTGCTCCGCCAGTGATCAGCACTTTTGTCCTTCCTGAAACTTCTTTAAGGGTATTTGACATATTTGCCACAGATTCTCTGATCAATTCTCTGAATAATTTTATGGTTCAAAGCTCTTTTCTTGCAGTGAAATACTCGACAGTCTTCTTCAGCCCTTCATCCAATCCGATCTTCGGCTGCCAGTTCAATAAGCGTTTAGCCTTGCTGATGTCCGGCTGCCTTATCTGGGGCTCGTCCTCTAACGCAGGCTTGAACACTATCTCGCTCTTGGAGCCAGTGATGGAGATTATCTTCTTCGCGAAATCGAGCACAGTCATCTCGTGAGGATTCCCGATATTTACTGGCTCATTCTCTTTAGACAATGCAAGCAGGTATATCCCTTCAACAAGATCGCTCACATAGCAGAAAGATCTTGTCTGCCTGCCCTGCCCATTGACAGTGAGCGGTTTTCCGGATAATGCCTGAGAGATGAATGTCGGGACAACGCGGCCGTCATCCATGCGCATCCTTGGCCCGTAAGTGTTGAATATCCTGACGATCTTTGTGTCAAGGCTGTAGATCCTGTGGTAAGCCATCGTGAGCGCTTCAGAGAAACGCTTAGCCTCATCATAGCAGCCTCGAGGGCCTATAGGATTCACATTCCCCCAATAACTCTCTGGCTGAGGATGCACTAGAGGGTCGCCATAGACCTCACTAGTGCTAGCGAGGAGGAAGACAGATTTCTTTTCTTTCGCGATATTGAGCGCGTTGTAAGTGCCGAAAGAGCCTACTTCGAGGATCTTCAGAGGGATCTTCTTGAAGTCTATAGGCGAGGGAGGGCAGGCAAGATGTAGCACATAATCAACTTCCCCTTTGATCACTATAGGGATAGTTATGTCATGCTCTATGAATGAGAAATCCTTATTGTCCTTTAGATGCGCGATATTCTTCGGAGTGCTTGTCAGGAAATTGTCTATGCAGATGACTTTATGGCCTTTCTCTAGCAGGAAATCGCAGAAATGCGAGCCTATGAAGCCCGCCCCCCCAGTCACGAGAAACGTTTTATTAGGCGTATTAGGCATGTTAGAAGAGTCCGCAAAATAGATTTAAAAAGGTTTCGGGGGCTAAATCAGCTCGCGCACATACGCCTGGCCAGTCACTTGGCGCGTCGTAGGGATTATATAGATAGTATTCTCTGCAGGAATTTCTCTCACAAGCGTTCCCCACTCAGTCATTGAATGGCGAATGCCTGGCTGCGCTGCGCTTTCACGGATGTTTGACTGGTTCCACTGCGAACCAGAATCATAAGAATATTGTCCGCTTGTCACTATCTTATTTATTAAAGAGGATTGTAACTTGACTGCTTTACTAACCATATCATAAGAATAGCCGATCTTTATACTCAGACCATAAGGCGCTTCTTCTGTAAAGATGAGTGAAGAGGAATTCTCTGACACCCTAAGATTCTGGCCATTGAGGGAAGATATAGTTCGAGAATGCGTGACATTAAATGTGCCATTGTTCCACACAAAGATATAATACGGAATATCTGACGGCTTTCCAGAACCAGACAACCAGGCGGTAGTTGAATTTGCGCTGAACTGAAGTTTATTAAAAGAGGAGTAATCACTGTCAACAGCATTGAGACCTATGTCAAAACTGCCAAAGACAGGATCGATAATGCCAGGAGTTTTAGGATTCTGCGCGATGTATTCTTGATCGTTCGGGATATAAGAATAAATAAGGCCATACCACACACCATTGCTGCTGTTCAGCATTATCCTTGTCCCTTCAACATTCTTACCCCACAATGAGGCCTCTTTATCATGGTCAAGCCCGATCTTATTCTTGCTGTCCTGTAAAATAAGCGATGCAAGACTTTTATCATTGATGAAAGCATCACTGATTAAATATTTCTTCCCGAGAATCATCAAGGTATTATTGGCAAGATCCGCTTTATCGGCAAAAGATATCGGTGTGCTGAATGATAGAGAATAGACAAAAGCGTAGTCTGTCGCGCCATCATCGAATTCCAGATAATCAGCTGCTTCCTTATTGCCATCATCATTAACGGTGTGAACAAATCTCGCAGTTCCTCTCTCCGCGCCAGCATTATCTCCCGAAGTACTTACAAATGAAAGCTTCTGAGCATAAGGATGTCTTCCTTTATTAACGCCCATAGTGTCATTTACCATGCCATTGGCGAGAATTCTCTTAAGATCACGATAGTCGATCTCACTGTCCTTATCTGCGACTTCCTTACCATAAGTGAGCTTCACACACCAGGCATTCTTTCCGCAATTTACCGGATTGAACGCCTGAACAGGATTTACAGGAAGTGGGTTTACAGGATTGGAAGGAAGGTTTAACATAACACATGCGCCATCATAACATGCATCTCCACCACCTTTCGCACAATCGTATTTGACTGATTTTATTGCGTTATTGTCACAGTAATATTCACGCACAACTGTTGAGTCAACACACACATCTTCATTCTTGCTAAACCCTTTGCGCACATAACTTTTAACTGTAAAATTCTTGCCGTCATCGTTATCAATACAGGGGATTGCGCTTCCTATGCTATAAGCTTTTGTTGCTTCACCAACAGGCTTCTGACTGCAAGCGGCAAGGAAGAACAATATAGCACTAGCGAGAATTACAGAAACTATCAACCTCTTGGATATATGCATAATTAGAGAGAATATCAATACCTATGTATATATCGGTTTTTAAGACTTTATATCACTGCTTTGAACAGGATATCTGAACAAAGAAAGTGAATAGTGATAAAACCTAAATGAATGTGAAGAGATAAAGACTGGATCTAGTAAGTCTTATTAGTCGCGTTGGCCTTTGTGGAATTTATCTTCGTGCTGTTAATATAAGATAGATTAGTGCTCCTCGTGATGTTAGTGATATTCAGTCTAGTGCTGTTAATCTTTGTGGTGTTCACTTTAGTGATATTCAATCTTGAAGAATTGATCCTGGTTATGTTGATTGAAGGCCTCGTGATATTGGTGACATTGATCTTAGTGGCGTTGATATAAGGCTTTGTGATGTTCATCTTTGAAAAATTGATCTTGATGGCATTAACTTTAGCGTATCCTTTCGCCTCTCCGACAGGCTGCTGTGAACAAGCGGCTAGGACAGACACAGCGAGAATAAAAAGAACGACTGAAACAATCGCCTTGTGGGATATTGCCATGTTTAGAGATAAAATCATTGTGTATATATATATCGCAATTAGAAGATATATATTGCAGTATATATCATATACAGAAAAATGCTAACAATAGCGCTTAAACGCAGTGTTCCAGAAAGAATTGAACAAGACAAAGAAGAAGAAATACTTTCAAGAAGATATGGAAGTAAAGACAAACGCTATCTAATGCTCCTTATCCCCTGACTCCTCGCGGTGCTTGATGATCTCGGCGATTAGGTAGAAGTCAAAAGGATCATCGATCTCCCAGGAATCATCAGCGTCCATGACATGGATCTGCACCCTGCCTCCAAGCCGGTTCTTGTTCTTCAGGAACGTCGCTATGCGTGTTACATAGACCGACCCATTCTCCTTGAACTCAGGCTCGCGATCCTGCCTTCGCGGACGGCTGTTATAGTCATAATTCACAGAGAGAGCTGTCTCCTTTCCTGACTTGTCCTTGCCAAGCTTCCAGATGAAAGCGTGATTATTGCAGACAGTGAGTAAAGAATCAGCGCCTGTGTCGATGAGCTTCTTTATCGCCTTATCGATATCATTCTTCTTCCGTAGAGGCGAGGTGCATTGCAGCAGCACTACCAAGTCAGGGACATAACCCTCTCTCTCCTTGAGGACTTCAAGAACGTGCAGCATGCACGGCTCTGTAGGGGCGGTATCGACAGCGAGCTCCGCGGGACGGATGATCACTTCAGCGCCGAACTTCTTGGATATCCTGGAGATCTCATCGTCATCAGTAGAGACGATAGTCCTTGTTACCAGCTTAGAATTCAATGACTGGAGAATCGTGTGCGCGATGAGCGGCTTGCCCGCGAGATCTTTGATGTTTTTGCGAGGGATGCCTTTGCTGCCACCGCGGGCAGGGATGATCGCTACTACTTTCAAAGATTCTTTCTTTGCCATGTCATGCCTCTGAATAAACGGTTTCTGAGCAGTGTATTCGATTCAACTTGCCGCAATTGACTAGCACTCTTTATACACTTTATAAAATTTTCTGGATACTGGAACGATATCGTGCATCCTTGTGACATAATCGATGTTCTTCTTCACGTTCTTCTTCCTGAAATCATAATCCTCGATCAGCCATCTCAGGTTCTTGACAAGAGAGTCAGGAGTGACATTGACGATAGGGCAGCCCTTGAACTGGTCTTTCAGGAAGTCTTCCCGGATAGTCGCGCAGACAGTGTTGCCTAAAGCCATGTTCTCCATCTCGATCTTCGCGTAGATGCCAAAATCAGGATCCATCCATCCCACGCAGATGTCGCTCTTGCCGAAATTGCGCAACGTGACATCATGCGGCTGCTTCTCATTAAGTATGAAATCGAATTTGTACTTGTCCTTCCTGAGCTGCTTTATCGCTTTCAGCACATGCACTGTCCCTTTAGTGTTCCTATTGGACGGAGAATGGATGATTGTCGGGATCTCATGGAATTCGGACTTCACGCTCTCGCGTATCTTGTTGACCTCTATGCCGATAGGCACCCATTCAAACTGGCCTTCATACTGCTGATAATCAAGAAGGTCAGGAGTCGCGCAGGTCTGCTTGATATCCTTGAACCAGGGCAAAGTATGGAATCCCCAAACCCTCACTCCTTGGCCGCGCCAGTCAAGCAAGACTTTCTTTCCGAGATACTTCTTCAGCCACCAGATATCTTTTCTGTTAGGCAGCAGGAAAGCGTCATGATAGAGATGGTATACTTCATAATTTAGCAGGTCGCGGAGATTGCCGTTAATGACATTGCGGACTCCGGAAAGGATGTTGTGCTTCCAATTGAACTCGTAAGGGCTCATGCTGAGATTGATATCGAAACCTTGCTTCTTGTTAGTGCCTGTATGGACGAAGACATCAGCTATGTGGCCATCCTTGCGCTGCTGGTTCCGTAACGGAACCTGGCTCGAGGTTCCTGTGCCGCAGTGCAGTACTTTGAGCGTATCCTTCTCAGTCTTGCTGCGCAACGCTCTCTTCTCTTCAGAAGGAAGGCAGGTCGGCTTCTCTGAAGGATCGGCTTGCTCACGCGCTCCGTAATTGACAGCGCTCTTGAACAGCCGCACAGTCCTTAGGCATTTCTCAGAATCCTTCAATGCCGGATCAGAACAGGGATGGTCAGGAGGAGGGCCGTGATATCTCTCCCACCGCTTCTTATCGATAGGGTAACGCATATCATCCAGGAGCATAGGGAGCAAAGCCTTTCCTGCGTTTATATATTTTTCGTCAGCGGCTCTGTCCTGAATCTTTAAATGAAAACTTTTTTGACGTTACTTTACATATATATGATGAGAGGATTGAGAATATAACAGACAGGAGCAACGGCAAAAAAGAATGATTCATGACAGAGCCGCCAATACGCATGCCTTATTCGATTATAGCACAAACTATATAAAAAAATAGGGATTGAAAGGCAGTATGTGCGGAATTATAGGGATATGCTCACTTGACGGCACTGGAACTGTAGACAAGGCTTCTCTGAAACGCATGGCTGACATGATCAGCTACCGCGGGCCTGACCAGGAAGGATGCTTCACAGACAAAGGGATAGGCCTCTACCATAAGCGCCTCTCGATCATCGACCTCAGCAGTAAGGGAAAGCAGCCTATGCTGAATGCTGAAGGGGATGTAGTCATAGTTTTCAATGGAGAGATCTATAATTATCAAGAATTACGCAAAGAGCTAGAGCAGAAATACGCATTCGGGAGCGACAGCGACACTGAAGTGATACTGCACGGATATGAGGAATACGGCCCAGAGATAGTGCAGAGACTGCATGGGATGTTCGCGTTCGCGATATGGGATTACAGAAACTCAAGAGAAAAAAAGCTTTTCATGGCCAGAGATCGTGTAGGAAAGAAACCATTATTCTACTTTATGGACAAAGATAATTTCATGTTCGCTTCAGAACTCAAAGCCTTGCTGCAGGAAGAGAGCGTGAAGCGGAGGATAAGCAGAGAGGCGATCTCACACTATCTCTCTTACGGATTCATACCTGCGCCGCTCTCGATATTCGAGGATGTGAAGAAGCTAGAGCCAGGGCATTATTTGACACTCACTGTAAGAAAAAATGGCAAAACAAGAAATGAAAGAAAGAAGAAAGTTATTAAAGACAGGTCTGGAAATTTGCGGACAGACAGATTGCAGATTGTCCGTTACTGGGATCTGAGATTCATCCCAGCATCCATGAACGAACAGGGTTGCTGCAGCGAGATCCTGAGATTGCTCGAGAACGGAGTCAAGAAGCGCATGATCGCTGACGTCCCTCTCGGAGCGTTCTTGAGCGGAGGCATCGACAGCAGCGCCGTAGTAGCGTTGATGGCTAAGAATTCGCAAGAGCCTGTCAAGACGTTCTCAATAGGTTTTGAAGAGAAGAAATTCAATGAGCTTGAGCATGCTTCACTGATAGCGACAAGATTCAGGACAGAGCATCATGAGATGATAGTGGCTCCTGAAGCCCTGAAGATACTTCCAGAGATAGTATGGCTGTACAATGAGCCTTTCGCTGATTCTTCGGCAATACCCAGCTGGTATGTCTCGCGTGAGACGCGCAAGCACGTCACTGTCGCGCTGAACGGCGATGGGGGGGATGAGAGCTTCGCAGGCTATGGCAGGTTCTTCATGGATAAGTATGTGGACAGGTACAACTCCCTGCCACAGATAGCCAGAAATATCATTGGCAAGACAGCAGGCAATACGCCAGCGATCCTCAGAAAGACTCTCCTGTTCAGGCGACTGCGCGAGCTTGATTCCTTGTCAGGGCTGCCGAAAGACGAAAGATTCATCGCTCTCTCAAGCATAATGGGCGGCAGAGAGAAAGAAGAGCTGTGCAAGAAAGATTCAGGGATTCTCGATCATGATTCCAGGAAAATATATGCGGAAGCTTTGCAGAAGATGGATCCTAAGATTACTGATGACCAGCTGAGCAGGAATCTTTATGCCGGGATGAAAGTCTATCTTCCGAATGATCTGCTTGTCAAGATGGATATAGCGTCGATGGCGCACTCGCTCGAGGCAAGATCGCCATTCCTTGATCACATGCTAATGGAGTTCGCCGCCACAATCCCTTCCTCGCTGAAGATGAAGGACAATGAGCGCAAATATATACTCAAGAAAGCTCTTGCTAAAGTCCTGCCTCATGAAATACTTCAGAAGAAGAAGCAGGGTTTCAGCGTCCCGATGAACAGCTGGATGAAAGGAGAGCTTGGAGAGAGGGCTTCTTCAGTGCTGCTTGACAAGCGAGCTATATCAAGAGGATACTTCAATGAATCAGAAGTGAGAGAAATGATTGATGCTCACAGGGCAGGAAAGAGAGAGAACGGGCACAGGATCTGGAGCCTGCTCATGCTCGAGCTCTGGCACAGGACTTATGTGGAGGATGACGGGAAGAGAGCTCTTTCTGAGATTTAAAGATTGATAAAGGCAACACAATAATAAGGATCGTCAGGATATCTTATTTTTCAGAATCACTGCAGATGGTCGTTCTCTGTGACGAAATCATAATCATGGATAGCGTAATAATCGCTCTTCTTCACGGCTTTCAGCCCTAGATCATCCACTATCCTGCGCAATGTCGGATTGTAAGACCACCAGCCCGGAACAAACTCTGAGACATTGAAGCCATTGTTGCGCATCCATTGCAGAGCTTCAGTCATCATCCTGCGCTGCTCTTTTTCAGCCATGTTCGGGAGAGTTGAGAGATGCACATGCAGCTCTACGCGCTGGCCCATGCGCTGCAGTTCCAGGTATTTTCTCGCGAGCAATCTTGAGTAATCCTCTTTGCTGAGAGTGAGTCCGAAGAATGTGCACGCGTAATCATGATTGACAGGAGTGATGCAGAACCAGACAAGCTTCTTGCTCTTGCACCGCTTAACCACCTGTTCCCAGACCTTGTCATTGAACACGGCTTCAGTATGCACTCCCCATGTCTTGAAGAGATAATGATGGAATCTTGAGACATCGTACTTGATGACTCTTAATATCGTCCCGAAAACGCTTCCTATCCCCATAGCGCATAATAACTAGGGAGAGTATTTAAAGGTTTTTATGCAATAGTCATAAGAAAGCAAAACGCAAACTATTTAAGATAAAGAAAGGATAATCATGGCATGGATGAAGGATACCTCTCCAGGCCTATGCGGGATACTGACAGGAAAGGGATAATAGCTCTCTGCGCCAAAGTCTTTGGTAAAGACAAGGCTTCTGCATTGCGGCAAAGGATGGACTGGCTTTTCCTGAACAATCCTGCGCTAAAGGCTTTCAAAGCTGATTCTTGGGTTGTTGAGAATAAGAGAGAGATTGTCGGAAACATAACGATAACCCCTGCAATCCTTAGGGTTGAGGGGAGAAAGGCGAGATTCGTCTGGGGCGGCAACCTCATGGCTGATACTGATCACAGGGGCAGAGGGATAGGCAAAGAGATGGTCAGGAGATGGAAAGAAGAGCATAAAGCCTGCTTCGCTCTAGGGGTTGGAGATGTGGCTTTTGATATCGAGCGCAATATGGGCTGGAAGAATGTCAATGCCTGCAAAGCGATGGTCAAGATCCTCAAGCCAGAGATTTTTGTAAATGCCGTCATGAAAGGCCTGCCTGGAAAAAGTGTTGCCACAGCCATCCTTAATGCGATAAACTTCATATTTCTTAGAGAAAAAAGAGCGGCAGAAAGTTCAGGGTTTCTTGTCAAAAAGACAAAAAAGTTTGATATAAGAGCTGACAGGTTATGGGCTTCATTATCAAATACGCTCCCTATTGCGATAGACCGTGATTCCGGCTATCTCAACTGGAGATTCTGCAGTAATCCGGCAAGAAGATTTGACATCCTGCTGCTGGAAGAGAATAAGGGACAGAAAGATGGAAAGAATGGTGATCAAGGGAAAAAAGCTCTCAAAGGATACTGCGTGTTCACGACAGTTAATAGCGACAGGTTCCTCTGGGGAAGGATTGTCGAGCTAGTGATAGACCCATCAGATGAACGAGGCATGCAGCAGCTGATCAGCGCAGCCCTTTCTATTGCGAAGAAGAAAGGCTGCGATGGAGTCCAATGCTATGGGCTACTGACAGGTAATCGCAGGATGCTCTCAAAGAACGGATTCGTAAGGTCATACGGCATGGATCAGAGGTTCATAATCAGGATTGACAGCGAGACTTATTCTGGTAGATCCAGAGATTATTTCCTAGATGAGAAGAACTGGTTCATTAGCGCTGGGGATTCTGATTTTACAGCATGATATGGGCATTGGGATTTATTGATGATAATCTCAGATTCAAGAGCGGCTACTGCTCATCTTTATGGTATTGAAGACTTTTTTGCAGTTGCGTAACAGCCAGTTATCTCACAAATAAAAAGTCAACATAAGCGCTTATTTTCAAGAATTATTATAAACTCAGCCTTATTACCTCACGAAATAATAATGGCTAAACATAATAAAGCGGATGCGCGGCCTGAGATCTACACTGCCGGAGGGCAGGCAGTGATCGAGGGCGTGCTGATAAGGGCGAAGAACAGCCTAGCGATAGCTGTCAGGAAACCTAACGGAAAGATCGCGATAAAGAAAGAGGCTCTGAACCCTTTAGCCCTGAGATATTACGCTTTGGGATTGCCGATAATCCGCGGCACTGTGAACCTTATAGAGATGCTGTCTATAGGATTCAAAGCGATGACTTATTCCGCTAACCAGGCAGGAGGTGAAGAAGGAGAGCTCTCGATGACTGAACTTGTAGTTACGATAGGACTATCATTGCTAATCGCGATAGCGCTCTTCAAGCTGCTTCCTTTGTTCATAACTAATTACGCTTATAGGTATTTCAGCGGGCTGTCCTCAGGGTATTACCTGTATAATATCCTGGACGGAACGATAAAGATATTATTGTTCATAGCTTATGTCTCGCTCATCGGCAGGATGAAAGATGTCAAGCGACTGTTCATGTACCACGGAGCTGAGCATCAGGCAGTGCATTGCTATGAGGCAGGAAAGCCTTTGACTGTGAAGAACGTGCAGAAGTACCGTCCTGAGCATCCGCGCTGCGGCACCAGCTTCATAATAATCGTCCTGATAACAAGCATTATCATCTATACTTTCATCCCTCAAGAGACCCTGTTCTGGAACAAGCTGCTGCTGAGGCTTGCGCTGCTCCCGGTCATCGCTGGGATCGCTTATGAGATACTGAGGTTCGCGGGCAAGCATTATGACACCAGGATAATGCGGATGGTCTCTCTGCCTGGAGTCCTCATGCAGAAGATAACAACGAAAAAGCCTGACAGGAAGCAGATAGAGGTCGCTCTGGCCGCGCTTAACGCTGTGCTTGCTATGGAAGCGAGGAAGAGATGAGATAACTTAAAGGATTAATTTAGAATGAGATTATAATCAATAATCATTTAGAAACCAGTTCTTTTTTGATATACCAATCTATGCCTTGCAGCGCTTTCTTAGATTTATCAGGATTAGATACGTTTCCAAGCTTTTCTTAGTCAATTATGGCATTCCTATTAAAACCATATTTACCGCTAGGATATTTATGTAATGTGATTACTTCATCCCCAGGTTTTAAATCTCCTTCATGAACCAGTTTCTTATATTCTTTATAGCCATGATGCTTTTCCATACCCTGCAGTTCTGGAATATCTTTTTCGTCCATAGTTGCACCTATAAATCGTCAGTATTTATAAATATTATCAAAATAGGGTATTAGAATTAAGACTCCTGCTGTATCAGGCAAGACTGCTCTCCCAGAGGTCTATGAATGACTGATAATTGTTCGCGATAGCGTCAACAGCTTCCTTCCTTGAGAGCTTGCCTTCGCGCAGCCTTATCAATGGCTCTGAGAACACTGTCCTTCCTACTGCAAATCCGGAAGTGCCTGAGATTGATGCTCCGAGAGAGAGCCATTTCCTGACTTTCTCATCGCTCTCCCCTCTTCCTAGCACGATTATCGCGACGTTCTTGCGCTCTTTGCCTTTATGGATCTGCCGCTCGATGAGCTTCCAGTCTTCAGCAGTGTCAAGCGCTTCTATCTTCCAGATGTCAGGCTCGACTCCGGCAGACTGCAGTTCAGCGATTGCCTGCTTCATCAGCTTCGGCCTCTGATTGAGATCGAAAGAATGCTTGTCTCCGTTCAATGCGGCAAGCTGCTGCGCTGTCGGGATGACCAGCAGCTCAAAAAGGAAAAGTATCCTGTTCTTTGCGCAATGGTCGCACATCTCTTTCAGGCGCTTCACCTGCGCAGGGTTCTCTTTGGAATTCTCAGGATTATACCTCACAAGGACTTTAGCTATTGTGCCTTTGAACTTGCTTAGATGCCTGCCGTAATCCTTGCCGTACTCGAAATCAAAAAGTTCCTGACCGCTCTTCTCGACGGTCATCGAGCAGACTATCCCTTTGCTGAGGGCATCTTTGATTATCTCTTCGCCGTACTGCTCATCGATGAGTATCCCTAGCGCTTTCTTCTGAGCTGCGGGAGCTGATGAATAGATCTTCAGGAAACCGTCATACACTACTCTCTTGAAATCCTTGACTTTCTGCAATTGCTCCGGAGAGAGCTTCCCTGAGAAACCTAACAAACTTGTGAAAGAAGCGCGATGATCGAAAGGGAGGATGTAAAGCTTATTCGGATATCCTGGCATAGCAAGAGAAAGGATGACTGAATTTTATAAATCTTTCCTATGGGAGACGTGACAATCTCGCAAAATATTTAAAGGTATATAATAGTAGCAATTTCATGGCAGTAATATATGTTATCCGGCATGGAAAAACAAGATTAAACGTAGATTCTGTGATTATTGGCTGGAAGAATGTCTCGCTCACAAATGAAGGAATAAAGTCAGCCAGAAGAATGTCTTTAATATTAAAAGATAAGAAGATCCGCGCGATAGTAACGAGTGATCTCAAAAGAGCGATGGAAACAGCCAGAATTATTGGAAAACAATTAAAGATTGCAGATATCAGAGTTATTCCTGAATTAAAAGAAATAAATTATGGTAAACTGGAGGGACGAAAAAAGTCTGAAATTAGAAGGACAATCCCAGAATATCACACTAATGTTGATTTCAGAAATCCTGGAGGTGAAAGTTTAAAAGACTTAGAGAAAAGAGTGGTAAAAGTAATAAAAATATTATGCGCAAAAGATAAAATACCCCTATTAGTTACTCATGCGGGCTGTATGAGGGTGATTTATTCTTACTTCAGAAAGCAACCATTAAAGAAGAATATACTGATGAAGATTGGGCATGAGACGATATTTAGATGTTCAAAAAAAGGCAGTAAAAGAATGCTAAGAATTATTCACGAGTAATATTCTTTGATTATTCTCTTAACCCCTTCTTCTAAAGGAAGTGAATTCTCAACCAACAGGATATTTTTTGCTCTTGCTTTATCAGTAAGATAGTCGTGAATCCATCTGATCTCCTGGAAATTAGAAAGATAATGATCAAGAGATCTTTTGGGAGCGTCAATGCTGCGTTTTATGAACCTTTGCTTATGAAGTTCTGGATCCTCAATGAAGAGATGGCATTCCAGAAAACGCCCTTGATTCTCGATGTATCTATCACTATCTCTGAACTTTCCTGGAATTATATGAACCCCTTCAGCAATAAGAGGGACATTTTCTTTGACTGCTCGTTTGATTACCCCCTCAACACCTACAGAGATAGGGTGACTTTGCATCTTATATCCTCTGATGATCTCAGCCTTCTTAGTCTCTTCACTCTTTGATTCATAATGCTCTGTCTGCCCAACAAGATACGTTGAAGTCATCAGCGCCGGATTTATTTCGGGTTGTAATGTGCTCCTAAGAACCTCTCGAACAGCATCTGTCCCGATTACTGTGGGAATATGAAGAAGCTTTGCTAATTCAAAGGAGAAACTCGAAGTCCCTACGCCTGTAGCTCCTGAGAGCAGAATAATCCGATTAGCCATGGCAATCCTCCTTCTCGACTGTAACCTCAACTTCTCGCTCAGCAGAAATCTCTGCTGCAGGTTCACCAATGACACTCTCTGTCTTCTCAACTTTCACTGACGGCTCAACATTCACTTTCTGCTCTGCAGCGATCTTCTCCCTGATCTTATCGGCGTGCTTGTGCGCGAGATGCAAAGGCTCAGGAAGCTTGTGCGGCGGCTTTATCGCGCTCTTGACTATCTCTATGGCTGACTGAAGGTTTATCTTGTGGCCTGGAGAAAGATAAATAGGCTTTGCGTATTTGTGGGTGAAGAATTCTTTGCCGCGAACTTCTTTCTCGACAACTACTGTGTCTCCTTGCTTCTCTCCGAACAGTGCGCTTTTCGCAACTCCTATAGTCGGAATGTCAAGCATTATGCCCACATGACAAGCGAGCCCGAACCTTCGAGGATGGAGTATCCCATTGCCGTCGCACAGAAGCACGTCTGGCTTTGTAGTGAGTTTCGAGAAAGCCTCTAGAAGCGCTGGAGATTCACGATAGCTCAAATATCCTGGAATATAAGGGAATTCACACTCTCTCACGGCTGTCGCGCTCTCGACCATCTCAAGAGTCTTTGCGTCAAGGACTATCACTGAGGAGATTATCTTGCTGCCGGCGTAGGCCTGATCGCATCCTCCGATGAACTTTATCTCATCGAGACTGTCAGAGATCAGCACTTTGCGCGCGAGCGCTTCCTGTTCCTGTCTCAGTTTCTGGAGATTCATGCAGCACCATGATTTTATATGTCAAATTGACATTTTGAATACATCTCATCGACTTCTTCAGCGTGATTCAACAGCACTTTATCAAGCGCGTCAAGATATCTCTGGGGAAAAATGCCGCGCTTATGCGTGATGTCTGTCAGTCTTTCAAATGCGGCTCTGGGAGTCAAATGCTGCTGATAAGTTCGGGAAGGATCGACAATTGCATCAGCGCTATCCGCAAAGGAGAGAAGATCTCCAATCACTAATGAGTCCTGCATATCTGAAGCGATGACTCGCTGTGTGCCGTCATCAAGTATTGATTGAGCCTTATCAAGATTATGGGGATAGCCATCTTTCACGTCGTGATGATATACTATCGGATTCCTGACTGAAGGATCATCAATGCCCAGATATTTGCACAAGAATTCTCCAAGCACAGCATGACCTTCTACAACAAGCATGCGATGGAATGACGACAATTCCTTCTTTTTCAGAAGATACTCAGGAATGAGTAGTTTTCCGATATCATGCAGGCGTGAAGCATGCTGCAATGAGGCATTGCCTTCAACTAAAGGATCAAGATAACTGCCCATGAGCCGCACATAGCCCGCAACTCTCTCGCAATGCTGTGCTGTTGGGAGCCTATGCTTCTCAAGCACTCCCCAAAGCTCAAAATACGCGGGCTTGCCGCCGCTGAGCACTGAATGCTCTTTCAGATCAAGAAGGATATTCTCACGCTCATGAGCGAACTGTTTAAGAGTAGGAAGAAGAGAGACATGACTGCGTATGCGCTCAGACAGGGTCGGCTCTATAGCGGAGAAAGTCTCATCGATAGCATTATGGAGTTTTTGTTCACCCATTTGACACACCATTTTTCTGAATAATCATATGTGCACTCTTTAGTGGTTAAATTGATGGCTGGAATATATAAATCTTTGCTTTTTGACCACTAAGAAGTAAGGAAGATATATACTGTCGAGAGAATCAGATATTCCCAGAGGCGACAAGGTAAAACCAGATAAAATTAGATAAGACCAGCAAACGCCATCATAACACCAGAATAAGTCAATTAGTATACTAATAGCTATACTAATCGAAACATTTATATACTTAGGGCCATTTACACACAAACATGGTAATACTTTTTGACCAATACAATCTGCCTGAAGATGTGTATACAGTGATATTCGCGACAGACCAGCAGGCTGTCGTAGGAAAACTCCTGATAGAAGAGCTGAAATCCCATGACGGAGTGATGGGAAAGACAGAGATGAGCCTGTTCGCGAACAAGCTGCACGACGGCACATTGATAGAGACCGAGCAGCCAAAGCACCAGTTCAGCGGAATGCCTAAGCGAGAGGCAGCGAAGATATCCTACAATAAGCGCCAATTCTATGATCGAATACTCACCCCTATGAAAGCGATGGGACTGATAGACTACGACCTTTACGCCAAGAATTACAAGATATCTGAGAGATTCAGCAGAGCGCTCACAAAGATAGGGATAATGTGGACGCAGGAGATGCGCAAGAGACAGATGATAGGTTAGCCGAGGAAATTAAGCAGGATCATGCTCACGGGCTCCCCAGCAACCTTCTGTTTTCTCAACCACCCCCAAAAACCCTTTACAGGGGAGCCCACTCATTCTTGCAAGATCAGTTTATATCTCTTTATACCACCAATGGATTCATCGGGGGTCTAGTGGTATAAAGAGATGCTCGAAAACGAGCGCCCCAAGCCCCGAAAGGGCGATATCGGAAAACTTCGTTTTCCGGAATATCTTGAGAATATCTATATATTGATAGTGTTTCTCAAAATATCATGCCATCGGTCTGTGACCGATGGTGAGTGCGAGTTTTTGACAGAAAACGCTCTGTGGAAAGTAAATAATTTTGCTGTGTTGCATAATTCGCTAGTTTTTTATTAGTACATATACTTTTTTGCCTATGAATTTCTTTGAAGACATTATCATCGCACCATTTCCAATCGGTTTTACTGTTTCTTCATAGATCTCTGTGATATTGTCTTCAAGAAATATTTTGTCTTTTGTTACTCTGATTTTTCTCATAGAAAGGTTTATATGTTTAAACATATTTAAACATTTCGGTGCTGGAGGATATACATGACCGATATCGATAAGAAACTACAGAAACGATGGGGTAGAAAATTTAAGGACAATCGCGATTGGCACACGTACAACGAGCAGCTAGTCAAGCGAGGAGAGTATTTTCTCGCGCTTGATTTCGTCGAAAATTGGGATAAAGAACTTGCATGGATGAATGTTGGAAAGGTCGGTGCACTATACCGTTTCCCTAAAACCCTCATTGAATTGCAAGCGTTATGGCACGCGAAGCGCGTGCCATATCGTATGATTGAAGGTATGACACAGGATCTTGTCAGGATGGGAAGCATGCCTGAGTATAATGATTACTCGACGGTAAACCGCCGTATCAATCAGCTTGATTTCCGCCTCGCACCACCGCAAGGCAAGAGAATTATCGTCTTTAGTGATGGCACATGCCTGCAAGCCGTCAACGGCGGCGAGTACTTGCGCGAGAAGTATGGCAAGAAAAACAGGCGATGGATACAGATCGTCTTGCTCGGTGATGTCGAACATCATGAACCTATCAGTTATGAAGTGCGACTCGTGCCAGCATCAGAGTCTGAAAGTACTGAGCGACAGACTACCACTCTGCTCAAACAAAATATTGATATCGCCGCACTCGGCGGCGACGGAGCAATGGATGATAAACGCTTGTGGAATTTTTGCGACGAGCAAGGACTCCTTCCCATCATCAAACCTGATAAGAACGCGCGCAATGACACTAAATGCACATCACGAAATAAAGAAGTAAGACTCAGAAACAAACTAGGTCACAAGAAATGGGCCAAACGACGACAATATGGCCATCGCTGGCCAGCCACAGAAGGTATCAACAGCGCCATAAAACGCATATTTGGCGAGCAACTGCTCGCCACAAGTGAGCAAGGATTGCTACACGAAGCAGCAAGCAAAGTCTGGGCATACCAACGAATCAAAAGATATGGCGAAGCATAGCGAAAGCCATCAAAGAATTATGCAACACAGCAGATATTATTGCAAAAAATTTCGTTTAACTGCGTAGTTATCTGAAGTGATATTTTCATTTCAGATTGGAGCAGTTAAGCGATGCGATTCGTAAAGAAAATCAGGTTTCCTCGTCGAGGAAAATTGGAAATTTCGCCTCAACAGGTATTAAGCGTAATAAAATTACGTTTAATACTGGTATACGCTGTAGAATGCGAAGTTTCATGTATTGGGTGTGTTTGTCCTTCGATCTTATAAAAAAGAGCATCATGCGCATATCGCTCAAGCGCAGGATTCTTTCAGACGCTCACTTGCTTTTTCCTTTCTCATCCTGCACAAACTCTATCCTCTTCACTTCAGGGACGAGAGAGATTATCATCTCCTCGAAAGGCTTGAGTATCTGTTCAGGTATGCTTAGTTTTTTAGGCGTGCCGATAGTGGCAACGCCGTCCTTGAATTCCACAAAGAATTCTTTGAGATTGAGCTGCATGCGCAGTATCGATCCGATCTTCTTGCGCGCATCCTTGATCTTCTCAAAAACTTTCATTTCGTAAACAAGATTCTTGCCTGCCAATGGGTGGTTGAAATCAACCAGAGTCCTGCCGCCGCTGACGCTCTTCACCATGCCGACATTGCCGTCTATATTGACCTGCAGTCCAGACATCGGCTGTATTCTTTCCTTGATGAATTTCATTGTGGGCACGAGCTGGATATTGCTTGCTGAGCGTTTGCCAAAGCCGTATTCGGCAGGTATGTCAACAGTGTACTTCTTCCCTGTCTCTTTCCCTTCTAAGAACTTGTCAAGCGCTGGAAGGACATTGCTCTCTCCGACGCATATCATAAGCGAGCCATAGCTCGCGTTCTTGTTGTGGATCCCTGAATCTTTCGCGGTCTGCTCGCTTGTCGTGTCAAAAACTATCCCTTCGTCCTTGAGCTTTCCAGTGAACTCGACCTCGACAAAATCCCCTTTAGAGAGTTTCTCGTTAGGGAGCGAACGATCTTTCTTCTGTGTCTTTTGTTGCTCTTGGACATCAGTCTTTTCAGAAATATTCTCAGAATCAGTCTTTATCTTATCATAAGATATTTTCTCATGCGATTGTGTTTCAGTCATCTTATGATCATGCGTCTCCTGCGCCGCAGGCTTGGCCTGCATAGCTGGCGAGTCTGTGCCGAAAAGCTTTATCTGACGATCAGCCATTGTGATTCTCCGAGCATAAGCTCATTTGCTGTTTTTAGCTCTTTTCACAGGGGGCGGTGAGGGCTTCTTTTTATGCTTTTCTATGGCTGTGAGCAGCACCTTCACGCAGTTAGCGACTTTCAGAGAGGTAGTATCGATGACACAATCATAGTTTGATAGGGCGTAATGGTCTATGCCGTAATATGCCTTATACCTTTTTTTCTCTGAAGCGATGCGCTCTAAAAGCTTTCTCTTGACTTCAGTAAGCGATACCTCTTTCTCTTCAGCGCGTTTCTGGATGAAAATCCTTCTTGCAGCTACATCCATATCGACTTTAAGGAATATCTTGAAAGAATGAGGGATGAAATGGAATCCCAATCTTGAATCTATCACGAAATCGTCATTCTTCTCTCCCAGTTCTTTCTGCCTGCTGTCAATCTCATTGTCCAGCGAAGGGTCTTTCTCTTCAGCAATCCCTAACTCTGTGATAGTCATCCTTCTCTCTTTGGCGAACTGGCGTTGGAGATCCCCCATAGAATAATGCTTCATCTTCAAGTATTTCGCAATCTCTCTCGCGAGCGTGCTCTTGCCGCTGCCAGGCATGCCTGCTATCGTTATGATCATCCGGTCTCTAGAGGAAAGCCTCTTTTTAAATATTGTTGAAGAAGCGGTTTTGTCTGGAATCTATTGGCTAAAGAGATTAGGCTAGAGCATGAATGATTGGCAAGTTGGCTGGACACGCATCTCAGGCATTATCGTCAATATGCTGTGACGAATATAACTCAGGTTATTGCATAAACTTAAATATCACTTTTAAATATTTGATTCGATGGCGAATCTTGATATCCCTGATTCTCTGAATACTAAGCTTGAGAAGAGGATATACTCGGCAATCTTCAAGCACCAGATGTCTTCAGCTGAGGAGATAATCAAGCAGACAAGGCTGCCAGACCCAATTGTGCATATAACTCTCGCAAGCTTGCTGGATAAGCTGGCCATCTCTTTCACCAAGGAAGAAGGAGTCAAGAGATATCTTAGTTATGATTTCGTGCACAATATCCGGAAAGGTCCGACTAAGCAAGGAAAGAACAGTTCTGATCTTGCGCGCAGGCTTAATTTCTTCGGGGAGCATAAGGATGTGAACTCTGCAGCAATACAATCCCCTTATCTCAATCATCTGTTATTCCCCCATTCTTCTCTTGATTTCACCAGGGTTCTTGGCAATGAAAAGAATCCTCAAGACACATTCACTTTCGATGTCTGCCAAAGAATGCTCAGAAAGAAGAATCTCCGCGCTCCATTGCCTAGGGAGGTATTCAGCCTTATCTTCACAGGGGACAAAAATCTTCTTGAGGGGAATCTTCATGAAGAATATCGCGCGATGAAAGAATCCCCTTATGAATGGTTTGGGCTTGTCATGCGTTCAGGCAAAGAGGAGGTGGATGGCAAGGTCCGGAATGCGGTATACTGCTATGAGAACCCTCAGAATATCCGCTTCATCAATAATGGGGTTTATGATTGCTCAATGATGACTTATTCCCATGAGAGGGTATTTATCATGGAAAACTCGCCCTTTTACTTTCCTTTGAGTATGGGGAGATTATTTGAGAAGAATCCTGAATTCGCGGAATACTTATGGTTCTGCAGTAAGGAAGAGATCCCAAAGAGACTGCTCAGGTCTTCAGAGCTGCGCATCCCTGAGAGGATCTCTCCTGTCGGAAGATGCGGCTTAGGATATGACATCGGGCCTATGGATGGGGGGAGAGCCTGCCTTGGGGTTACGGAGAAGAGATAGCGCAACATCAGTTATTTTGTAAATATTGAATTATTTTCATTAACGCACTTATAACCCTAAATCGATAGGTTTATATACTAGTGTCACCATATAATGGTACTAGGTGAACTCATGGGCAGAAAACTTGAAACTTTATTGATTGCTGGTTCAATAGCTTTAGGCGCTTTTTCAGCTTATAGCGCTATAAAACCAACATCTAAATTATCCGGAAAAAGCCCTATTGAAAATCTAGGCATAGTTATCGGACTAGGTGAATATTGCGCAAAAACTCCTTCATGCGATAAGATCGATTACTATAGTCAATTAATAGACGCGCAGAGGGAAGCATTACCTTCTATCGGTGGAGGTCTGTTAAGCATTATGATGCTTGCTGGCGCTATCGGATCACATTATAAAAGAATAGTGAGACAATCTTTAGCGGAAGCACAAAAGCCTGTCGATTATCAGCTTGCTAATGCTACTCGTCATGGTCTTGATTTTCCAAAGCAAGACTAATCTGGATTTGTCATTTATTTCTGAAGAGTATCTGCAAATTCTAAGACAGGATATTCCCGTCTGAATCTTTGGAAAACAATACCATAATCTTTATAAACAACAATCTCACTTCTTTTTGATAGTCAATGTGTTTCAAGGAGGATATAAGCATTATCAGATAAGGATGCGCATCTTCAAGCTATGATCAGGGGGTAGAGAACATGAATAACCAGATACAGCCAATTTTCATCCTGCCGGAAGGCACTCAGCGCAGCACTGGAAGGACAGCGCAGCGCAATAACATAACCGCCGCGAAACTTGTCGCAGAGACAGTACGGACGACTTTAGGGCCTAAAGGGATGGACAAGATGATCGTCGACAGCTTAGGGGATGTCACGATAACAAACGATGGAGTCACAATCCTTGAGGAGATGAATATCGAGCATCCTGCGGCTAAGATGATCGTAGAGATCGCCCGCACTCAAGAGAATGAAGTCGGTGACGGAACTACAACAGCGGTAGTTATAGCCGGAGAGCTTCTCAAGCAGGCAGAGGCTTTGCTAGAGCAGAACATACATCCTACAGTGCTCTCGAAAGGATACCGCATAGCCGCGAAGAAAGCGCATTCGATACTGATGGAGATCTCTGAGCCAATAACTGACAAGGACGCAGGCCTCCTGAACAAGATCGCGATGACAGCGATGACGGGCAAGGGCGCGGAGACCGCGAAAGAGAAACTTGCAGAACTCGCAGTCAAGGCAGTGCTTGAGATAATGGACAAGGAGAACAGTGATCTCAGCATTGACAGGGGGAATATAAAGCTCGAGAAGAAAGTCGGCGGAAGCGTCGATGATTCTGAACTTGTAGAGGGCGTTGTGCTCGATAAAGAGAAAGCGCATCCGAATATGCCACGCATTATCAAGAACGCGAAGATCGCGTTGCTTGACACGGCTATCGAAATACGCACCACAGAGATCGACGCGAAGATCGAGATCCGCGACCCTTCACAGATGCAGGCATTCCTCGACCAGGAGGAGCGCATGCTCAAGAACATGGTGGAAAAGATAAAGCGATCAGGAGCTAATGTCGTGCTCTGCCAGAAAGGGATTGATGACATGGCGCAGCATTTCTTAGCCAAGGAAGGCATTTACGCTGCGCGAAGGGTGAAGAAGAGCGATATGGACGCTCTCTCGCGCGCGACAAAAGCGAACATCCTCTCGACAATCGATGACCTTTCTCCAGCAGACTTAGGGAATGCAGGCATAGTCGAAGAGAAAAGGATAGGGAGCGAGCATATGACTTTCGTGAGCGGATGCAAGCACGCGAAAGCTGTCACCATATTATTAAGGGGGGGCACTGACCATGTAGTTGATGAAGTCAAGCGCGCGATGGAAGACGCTGTCGGAGATCTGGCTGCGGCGCTCAAGAGCGGAAGGATTGTCGCTGGCGCGGGAGCGGCGGAGATAGAGCTCTCAAGAAATCTGCGCCTTTACGCGGATTCGCTGAATGGCCGAGAGCAGCTCGCCGTGAGATCATTCGCTGAAGCGATAGAAGTCATACCTAGGACTTTGGCAGAGAATTCAGGCCTTGACCCGATCGATATATTGACTGAACTGAAAGCAGCGCATGACAAAGGCAAGAAATGGGCAGGCATTGACGTCTTCACAGGCAAAGTCATGGATTCCTGGAGTGAAGGGATCATCGAGCCTCTGAGCATAAAGACCCAGGCAGTCAGCTCTGCGGCGGAAGTCGCTGTGATGATACTCCGCATTGATGATGTGATAGCCGGCTCTTCAGGCAATAAAGGGGGAATGCCTGGCGGCCCTGGAGGGATGGGCGGTGGCATGGGCGGCATGCCTGAGATGTGAATCTCTTTTGTATCTTTATTTTTGATATACCTATTTAACAACATGACAAAATGAAGAATTTAACCCAAAACCAGATTAATAATATATTGAAGAAAAAGTTTAATCTAAAGAAATCTTGGCTATATAATCAGTTTCATGAGATTTATGAGAGAAATGTCTGGATTTATGATATTAGCTTAGAAATATCTGTCGATAAATTCTTAAAATTCTTAAGATCTGAAGGAATTCAGGGGATCTTATTCTTTCCAGAGCCAACTTTCGATTTTGAGAAGGTAGGTAATAAAATCCTGAAGATTGAAGAGAGCGAAGACTTCTTGATAGAAAATATAAGCATAGCGACTAATAATCATATCGCGGATCTGAATCTGGAATGGATATTCACATTCGGCCATGAGGAAGATTTCCTCATCTCCGGGAAGAAATATTTTGTAGGCAGGGCTATCAAATATCTTGGAGATGTGAAATTGGAAGAAAGCAGGAAACATTAATGATCATCAACTTAATATCATTGAGAGTATGCAATAGATTGATGTTTAATGCATATTGTCCACAAAAATAGATATTATCAGTAGAATGTGGACAATTTACTGGTTGGCATAGTGAATTTACCGCGCCTTTCACCCCTCACCGCAACCTTTATAAATATCTCTTGTTATCATTCCTGTAAAGAGAGGTGCGTATGGCTGAAGGCGAAGAGGATTATGATATCATCCCTCACGAGGAAGTCCTGAAACTGCGCAAAGAGCTTGATGAGATAAAAAAGAATCCTCTAGGGTCGACAGCCACTGGCAGAGAGCTTCTAGAATCGATAAACTCATTGAATCACAATATTGTCAATCTTCTGAATCTTTTCAAGGAAGCCGCTGAAGAGCTGAAATTCGAGGAGAATGAAGCCAAGGTCGTCTCTGATAAGATGATTCCTATGCTGCAGAAATTCGACACGCTCATAGACCAGAATGAGAAGCTGGCTAAAGGGATTGTCGCGGTCGCGGACATGGTCAAGGAAGAATCTAAAAGGCCGATGATGCCGGCAGCGCCGCATTACGAGCAGCAGATGCAACAGCGTATGCAGCCGCAATCTTTTTCGCAGCAGCCGACACAGTCATTCTCGCAGCAGCCGCAGTTCGCGAATATCCCTCCATTCATTGAAGGATCCTCGCGCATGAGCGCTCCGACTCTTGAGCCGGTCACCCTTTCAGCTCCTTTGCCCAGAGGGATGGATCTCCCTCCTCCGCCGCCAGGCAGGCCTTCAACACTCGCGATGCCTCCTTCAAGAAAAGTCTAAAGCGTATTTTTCAGTCTCAATCCTCATCCCTCTAAATCTTTGAATAAGAAGGCGACCATGCATCTCTTCAACCAACCAGGACAGCAGCTTCATTCTCCTGCGTTCCGCAAGTTCACTAGATATCTCGCGCGCGCGGCATTGAAGCAGTCATTGCGCGAAGAGAAGATCAATCAGCTAGGCAAGAATGTCGATGTCGGCCTCATAATGGGCGGACAGCGCACAAAACATCATATATTCTCAGACATCTCAAGCCTTAAAGATGAAGTCATGGATGTAGCTGCCACAGAGAAATCCTTGCTCATGAAGCAGAAGCAGGAAGAACAGTTGATTGACCGGATGCAGCAGCGTCTTCAGGAAGTTGATGAGAAGCTGCACGCGTTCTCCCACATAGCGGCCATTCACGCGCAGAAGAACCGCGAAGAGATAAAGCAGGTCTCTCAGTCATTGAAGGCCATGCCTAAGCGCGCAGTGCTAAGAAGTTTTGAGCCGCAAAAGAAAGCCGTCAATGTCAAAGAGGAAAGCGCAAGAATCTCTGAGACAATAAAGAAGTCTCTATCACCTGCAGTCCGAAGTCCGCAGTCAAAGCTCTCAAAGGAGGATATCGCGCTGATAGCGGAGATCCTTGAGCGCAAGTATTCCTCTTCAAAGACTCCGTTCATAAGCCCTAAAGTCCTGCACATAGTCAGCGGAGAGAGGCGCGCTCTTAAATCCTCAATGAAGGTAAACGCAAAGACGCAGATCATCCCTAAGAAGGTATCTGAGAGAGAGCTCGCGAAGCGGACGGCTATCTCGCAATTGGAGCAGCAGCTTGGTAAAGCTGAAGTCCTGATCAAGAGATTCTCAGTTAAAGGGGCTGATAAAGCGAAGTCTGAGCGGCTGTCTTTTATAATCAAGAATCTGCGCAGAAAGATCCTGAAGATGAAGAAAAAGTGAAGAATCCTTTTCTCGATATCAGCTTAATCTCAGAAGGTGTATCTATTCTAATTTAAAATGGCAGGAAAAAAGCTCGCGCTCTTTTCTGCGGAATGATAAAGCTATATTTATAGATCCTTAGACATCACTGTCTTCCTGTTGTTGCCTTCTGCGCGGTTGCACGCGTCAGCAACGAGCTGCCTGAGCTTCTTGTCAAGCGCTTCAGCGAAGTCGCCAGAGACATTGTATCCCTTTGCGGCGTCCTTGAGTTTCGCTTTCACAACTAAAAGGTCTGTCATCACTTCACCTCGTCCTATCAGCAAGCGTATGCCTGCCTCTGTCGAGAGTATATCGTCGGAGTATTTAAAGGTTTTGCCTGCGGAAGCGTTATTCTGGGGTTTGGGGTTGGGAGGTTGGATATTAGGGCGCACTGAATTCATGCAGTGGAATTAACTGATATTCTGAGTCTTCAGATAAGAATTCTTCACTTATGCCCGTAGCAGAACACTGCCTTTCCTGGCGTCTTCTTGTCAAGCTTGCAGAATCCGAATCTCTCAAGCTGCACAATCACTCCTTCCTCAAGGTCGTCAATCCCGGATTCGCCAATCCCTGAACGCACAGTTCCGTCAGGCATCAGCACTTCTACAGCGATGTTAGCGGCATCATCAGAGGGAAGCCAGTGCAATATCTTCCCATTGCTGGTTTTGAACTTCTCATAATCTACAGAATCAAATGAGTACTTATCCTCTTTAACAGTCAGATTAATGCAGTCCATGAGCCGTATCAGAGTTCCTGGCCTTAAGCGCTTTATCAAGTCAATGTCTTCCTGCGCTAGAAGGAATCCTGAATGAGTTATGAATTTTCTCCCTCCTTTCATGTTTGAAGGATGAAGGTCAAGCTCCACTGCCTGCTTCGGAGCTCCAGCAACAGTTATCTCGACAGGATTGTCTATGAAGAAATATCTTTTCGCTCTAGGCTCGATGACTTCCCTGTTGAAAGAGTCGATCGCTTTGAAGAAATCATTATTGGAGACTGTCTTGTCAGCAAGGCTCAGGCCGACTTCCAGAGCGTATCTGCGGAAAGCTTCAGGCTGATATCCTCTGCGGCGCAACGCGTTAAGGAATGGAAGCCGGACATCATCCCATCCTGAATATTCTCCTGCCTCAATCTTTTTCCGCGTGCTTGAAGTGCTGAGGTCCATCTCAGTGAAATTGATCCTTCCCACAAACATCGTCTGAGGGACTTTCCAGTGCATGGCGCCGTATATCAGTTCCTGCCGTTTCGCATTGTCAGCGTGATCTTTCGCTCTCAGAGCGTGAGTCACTCCAAGTTCAGGATCATCAACAGCGACAGCGAAATTCATGAGAGGCCAGACCCTGTACTTCTTACCCTGCCTTGGGTGCGCATCTTCGCAGATCCTGAAGAGCGGGAAGTCTCTCATTGCGGGATTAGGATGCTTCATGTCTGTCTTGAAGCGCATGACAGCTCCTCCTTCAGGCATGTCAGTGAGCATCCTGTGCCAGTCTTTCACATTCGCAGAAGGATTCTTATTCCTGCAAGGGCATTCCTCGAGCTTGCCTGCGTAATCCCTGAACTGCTCAGCGCTGCAGGTGCAGGTATAAGAAAATCCTTTCTCTAATATCTCAAGAGCCTTGCTGTAGTATAATTCCATCCTGTCAGACTGTATTATCACTTCAGTGATGAGGTTGCCAGTCAGCCATTGTCCATTCTCAGGCAATGATTCATAAGCTGAAGGGTCAATATTTGTGGGATTCGTGTCTTCAAGCCTGAGTATAAGTCTGCCGCTGTATTCTTTAGCATAAGTCGCGTTAAGCGATAGCACCAATGAATGGCCGATATGCATCGGGCCTGAAGGGGAGGGGCCGAAACGGAATACGGGAACAGTGTCGCCTATCCTCAGTCGCGGAAGCTCTTTCTTCTCAGGGCCTTTCTTTGTTTCTTTAAGATCCGGGAATCCTGATGAAAGCTCAGCTTCCTGCTGCTCTAAAGATAAGGAATTTACCTCTTTCACTATGCCGCTGAGCAGCGCCATCGTCTCTGAAACCTTGCTCCTGCAGCCAGGGAATTCGCCGAGAATCTTTCCCAGGATGTTTTTCGGATCCGCTACTCCCTTGAACTTTGATGCGTTCTGCAATGCATAGCCTCGCATTCTTTTAAGAAGCCCTGGAACCGCTGAGAGCGCGTTGCCTATAGAGGATAGGTGAGTGTCCATTGTGCCTTGTCATGACCTCTCTTTCTTATCGCGCTTATAAAGTTTTCTGAGCCAAAAGCTTTATAAATGTCTAAGGCATATCATTACTTATGGCTTCAAGGCAGACAAGCATAATCCCTAAAGCTCCTGTGGGGAGGATAATCCTGAACGCTGGAGCGAAAAGAGTCTCAGCTGACGCCATGGACGCGTTCTCTGACATCGTCCAGCAGATAGCTGAGAAGATAGGCACTGACGCTGTGCGGATAGCAAAGCACGCCGGCAGGAAGACTATCCATGAAGAGGATATCAAGCTAGCGGCGAGATGATACTGCCGCTGTCTTTAAGGCTTTTCTAGATTGCGGATAAGTATAAGTCGCATTCATCTTCCGACGAAAGATATATAAACAGGTTAAGCAGCGCAAAGAATCTGCATGTCAGACTGAATCACCTGTTCACATCCGTTATTTCACGCTAATGAGAACTCATCAAATCAATCGGATCATAGCGCAGATTCTTGCGCTCGCATTGCTGGCGCTTCCTTTCGCTACTGCGCTCTCTATCACTCTGACAATCACCGCGCGCGGCGCCCAGGAGAGCGTGATTTCTGAGGAATCGATTTTTGAGAACTGCACTGTCAATCCTGATACTAGTTCTGAATTCTGCGTTAATCAGACTGTGAGATCTGAACAGCTGGAGCAGAAGCCCTGGAGTTCTAAGAAGCAGATCAGCGGAGAGTGCGGAGTCTCATGCAAATACCGCATGCCTAACTTCAATGCCCCTGAAGAGGTCACTGTTGATGATTATACCCTCTCTTTTGACAGCGCGCAGCCGTATGATTTCAGGTTCTCAGAAACAAACAGCACTGTCACGGATGATCCTGACGATACAATACTTGTCGTCGCGCAGAAACAGTCTACTGATAAAGTCATCATGATAGAACGTATAGTGCCTAAGAATCTTTCCCTGGGGCTGCAGCAGGTGAATATCCTTGTCAAGAACGGATTCGTGACTGAGATCTCCTCAGTCAGCGCAGAGATAACTGGGCAGGGAGTCAGGACTGTCAGCGTTATACCCGTTCCTTCAATAGCTCCGGCAGAGAAAGATTACATTTTTGTCACGGTCAACGCGACAGAATCAGGCACGCATGACGCGATAATCAAGCTGTCAGCAGCCACTCCTGAAGGTAAAGTCTTTGTCTCTAAGATAGAGCAGTTCTCTGTCGAGTTCATGAAAGTCGAGCCTTCCAGTGGAGATCCACAGCTGAACGCATCCTCGCTCTCAGCGCAGCTCTCACAATCCCGTGAACAGCTCAAGGATTACGACGCGGAATATCTAGACAAGAGAGCTAAAGGATTCATGGTATCGGAAGTGTATGACGCGATAAAAGGGGTCAAAGAGAATCTTGAGAATGCGCAGATCGCTTTCTCAGAGGACCGTCTTGCCGATGTGCAGAAATATCTTTTGCGCGCTCAGTTAGGCCTGGAAGAGGTCAAGTCAGGATTGCAGAACGCGAGGACAGAGCAGAAGAGCTGGAGCGAAAGCCTCAAGGACAATGCGCTCCTGATCACCACAGTCATCGCGGCATTCGCCGCAGTGATAGGCCTCATCGACAGGCAGCGCAGGCGAATAAGGAGATTGAGGCGCAAGCTTGCCGCCCGCAGAGAGATGGAAGAGAAGGAAAAACTCGCTAGAGAGGAAGAGATGAATGTGAAGAAGTCTTCCAGAAAGCGCAAAGGCGGCAAGAAAAAGAAGAAGCGCGCAGATGCTGAGATCAGCATCCCTTCAAGCGATGAGGGCAGTGAGCTGCCTGATAGTCCGTGAGAATGTTCCCGCAAGAACCCTAAAGTATCAGCGGATATCCTCAAGGCAGCAGTCTCTTCACTATATGCTGCAGGTATCCTCTTGGAATATGCGGCCTTTCTTCATGATACAGAAGGAATTCCTTGAACCAGATGCTCTGCCGCAAGACATCAGCTATTGTTGGCGCGTTGATGTTCCTGCCGAGACTGACTATGTCTCGGTATTCTCTCTCTGAGAAGTAAAGCGTGAATTCCCTCTCGCTAGAGTATGTCCTGGAGTCATATTGCGAAAGCACGCATGAGATGCCGTTCTCTCTGAAGAGCTTTGTGAATTCTTCAGCGCTCCTTGGGACAGATATCCTTAACTGCCTCCCTTTCTTGCCTGAGATGATGATCTCTCTGTTCTCTAAAGATCTCTTGTATTCCTTGAACGAGTCAGTGAACAGCGCGCTGTGATCCTTGACACCTGTGTGGCGCATGAGCGAGTTGACAGCGTTCTCAAAACAGGAGTCTATGGTCAGGCCGGGGATAAGGATATTCTTGCTGGTGTGGCGGTCAGTGGCTGGCATATCTATTACTTGTCTTATTGATTATAAATAGTTTCTGCCGTTTACAATTCTATTCTGAGTGCCGTTCTGCCGTTTTATACTTCCTATTGATAGATTGTTTATGGAGCATCTCAATTCCATAGCTTTAAATAGTGCCGCAGTTTTCTTCCTCTCAAAGCGGGGGGCTGTGGGCTTGTGGTTCAGACCGGTAGAACGCGCCGCTGGCAGCGGTGAGGCCGCGGGTTCAAAAAGGCAGTCAGCGCTTGCGGATTGCGATGGAAGTCCCGCCAAGTCCATCCCCCACTCTTACGATATATCCTTATAACTGTTCAAGAGGTGTACAGATGATGAAAGCAGTGATCTTTGATTTTTGGGGAACTATAATGGAGAACGGAGTCTTCCCTTCTCCTATGAAGCAGGTAAAGAACATATTGCGCATAGACATGCCTTTCGGCGAATTCGCCCCTAAGTTCGAAGAGGCGTTCATGAAGACCAAGTATGACTCACTTTATGACGCTTTCAAGAACACAGCCACAGCGTTCAATATAAATCCTCCGGATTTCATATTCGATAAGCTTGTGGGATTGTGGAACAAGAACAAGCTATTGGCAAAGCCTTACCCTGAGACCGCTGAAGTCTTAGCTGAGCTGAAGCGGAACTATAAGCTGGCGCTCATAGCCAACACTGACTCTTTCTCTCTGAGAGATGTCCTTGAGAAGTATGACCTCAATAAGTTCTTCGACATAGTGGTGCTCTCTTATGAGACAGGAGTGCTCAAGAACAACGCTGAGATGTTCGAGATAACTCTCAAGAAGCTCAAGGTCAAGAAGGCTGAAGTTGTCATGGTCGGCGACAGCATAGAGTCAGACATGAAAGGCGCTGAGGCCGCAGGGATAAGAGGGATACTCATAGACAGAAAGCTGATGCGTGAGTACCCTGACAAGATCCAGAGCCTGACAGAACTGCAGGCACTGCTGAAGTGAAATCTCTTTTTTTTGATCATTTTTTGGAGCGCGCGATGAAAATCTTCTTTGTCACCTCAAACAAGCATAAGGCGGAAGAAGTAAAGAAAGTCATGGAGAAGTACAGCATAGAGATCGAGCACATAGATTATGAGTACGACGAGCCGCAAGATGTCGATATCAATGAGGTCTCTCTCAGGGCGGCGAAATCTCTTGCGGAGAAGTTAGGGAAGCCTGTGTGCGTTGATGATACAGGGATATTCTTCGAGGCCTATCCTAACTTCCCAGGGCTTGTATCTAAATTTATTTTCTATACTATCGGTTATGAAGGTATTTTCAGGCTTCTCTCAGGCAAGAGCAAGAAAGCTTATTTCAAGACAGCGGCAGGATACTGCGAGCCAGGCAAAGAGCCTTTGATATTTGAAGGGTTCATGCACGGCAGCATCATTGATGATGTGCGGAATCCTGAAGCTGACTGCATGCCTTACAACAGGATATTCATCCCAGAAGGAGAGACGCGAACTCTTTCTTCAATGACTGAGCAGGAGAAGCTCTCATTCCTGCAGAGGACTAAGGCGTTCAGCAAGCTGGCGGAGTTCTTGGTCTCAGGAAAGAAATAGCTTCTGTCTGAATGAGTTAGTCATTCTTGCATATTTAATCATAATCCTTTTATATTCTCAGGCATATATTCTCTTGATGATCCAAAAAAGAGTGCGTTTCCCAACAGTCGAGCGCGGCATGCTTGAAGGAGTGCTGCGCATCCCTGAGGATAAAGGGGATAAATGCCCTTGCATAATCTTTCTGCACAGCTTCAGGGGCAACAAGGACACTGAGCTCATGACATTTCTGTGGGATGCGCTCTCGCATGCAGGCTTCGCAGTCTTGCGTTTTGATCTCACAGGCCATGGAGAGAGCTCAGGGACAGCAGGACAGGCTAATATCTCGCGGCAGCTGAAAGATATCGATTCAGCGATCGCGTTCCTGAAGACTTTTCATAATATAGACGCTGAACACTTCCTTCTTCTTGGCTTCAGTCTCGGAGGGGACATCTCTATGATCTACGCCGCGGATGAAGAACGCGGAGAAGCGGTCAGCGCAGTCGCGACTATAGGCGCAAGAGCGACAATCCAGAGCCTTATCGATTCTTTCCTGACGCCGCACCAGTATAATGAGCTTATGGATAAGGGATTTCACCAATTTCATGACTTTGACGAGATCAAGAAGGATTTTGTGAAAGATATGAGAAAGCATGATCTTGGCAGCGCTTTGAAGCATCATACTCAGCCTTTTCTTTTCATGCATGCGTCTCATGATGAGGTTGTCTCAATCGATAACGCCCGCGCTTTGTATTCTGCGGCGTCGCAGCCAAAAGAGCTGGTCATAATTGAGGATTCTACGCACAGCTTCCTGAAACCTGAGGACAGACAGTACCTGATTGAGACTCTTCTCAGATTCTTCAGGGATTCGTTGAGAGCGGCTAGATAATGATAGTTTCTTAATAGATTTAGGACTTCGCCATAGTAACAGTAAAATTTATAATCTCCTCTTTATGCATCAGGAATATGGAATCTATACTTCGAGTGACAGAGAAAGCGTTCAAGCCCCTGCATATGAGGATCAATGAACTGCCAGAAGAATTCAATACCACTATGAATGGCATCTCACACCGTACTGGAGTTGCTGCCATAATCCTGAAGAAACTTGGAAAAAGGAATCAGAATACCCTTAAGAACAATCCTAATTATGCCACTTTAGAGAAGCTCGCTGCTGGCCTCGGTTACGCTCCTGTGCTGCTTTATCTAAAAGCGCCAGGGATTAAGTTCTTCGATCTGCAAGGCATAGAAGCGCTTGGAGACCAGGCTTATCCAGCTATTGTCTCAAGGGGAAGAAGAGAGGAACTGATGATTCTGCAGATGGACTTAGCAAAAACTTTAGGGGTCTCTGGACCTAGCCTGGCAGCGTATGAGAATCACAGGACTAATTACAAACTGAACACTTCTCAATGCCTCTGGGAAGAGCTCGGGCTATCTCCCCGCTATCTTGTGAAATACAGTTATTCTTCTGAGGAGCTCAGGGGGATAATCACTTCTGGAGTGGCGCAGTTATCTAACTATCTAGAGATCGCAAATGAGACTCTTTCCCCTAAAGAGATAAGGAAGATGACTGAAGGTCTATTGGAGAAGCTTGAGAAAGTGTGAGCTGTGGTAAGAGTTTCTTCATAGAATCCAGGACATCATTCAGCATAAAGAAACCTTTAAAAACATGCTTATCTGATATCATCCCATGAAAGCTGTCATTCTCGCTGCAGGGAAGTCATCAAGGACTTACCCTCTCACTGAGACCAGGCCTAAGCCTCTGCTCAAGATAGCCAATAAGTTCATCCTGCAGCACACTCTCGAGCAGCTCAAAGGGATTGTCAAAGAAGCGATAATCATCATCGGCTACAAGGGAGAGATGATCAGGAAGCAGTTCAAGGATTCTTTTGAAGGCATAAAAATAACTTATATTGAGCAGAAAGAGCAGCTCGGCTCAGGCCATGCCCTTCTGTCCGCAAAAGAATTCCTGCAGAAAGACAAGGAATTTCTCGTCATGAATGGAGATGACATCTTTTTCTCTGAAGATATCAAGAACGTGATCAAGTCCGGAAGCATCTCGCTGCTTGTCAAGAAGGTCAGCCATCCTGAACGATTCGCCGCGGTAATCGCGGAGAAAGGGAAGCTCAAGAAGCTTGTGGAAAAGCCTGAGAGTTTTGTCTCTAATCTGGCCAACACTGGGATGTATCTTTTTGACAAGTCTATCTTTTCCTTGGAGCTCACAAAATCTTCCAGAGGGGAGTTTGAGATTGTGGATTACATAATCGCCGCGAAAGAAGTCAATGTCGTCGAGGCATCACAATGGTTCCCTATAAGCTATCCCTGGGATCTGCTTGCCGCCAACGCGTTCATCCTCTCAACAATGAAAAGCAATAACGCAGGGACTGTCGAGCCTAATGTCGTGATGAAGAATAATATCAGCATAGGCAAAGGGACTGTGATAAAATCAGGGACATACATTGAAGGGCCGGCCATGATCGGAGAGGATTGCGTGATAGGGCCTAACGCTTACATACGCGCATCAACCTCAATAGGCAATAACTGCAAGATAGGCCATGAAGTGGAGATCAAGAACAGCATAATCATGGACAATTCCGCAATCCCTCACCTTTCCTATGTCGGAGATTCTGTTATCGGAGAGAATTGCAATATCGCCGCAGGATCGATAACCGCTAATTTCAGGCACGACGCGGGATTGATAAGGAGCAGCGTAATGAAAGACGCTGGAGATCTTAAGGACAAGGAGATGGAGACCGAAGAGCTTGTGATTACAGGGCTGCACAAGTTCGGCACAGTCCTCGGAGACAATGTCAAGCTCGGCATAAAGACGATAATCTATCCCGGAAGGAAGATCTGGGCTGGGCGCACAACCCTGCCAGGAGAGATCGTGAAGGAAGATGTGCGATAATCTCGGTTAGATAATCATTGGTTAAGCGTATCTTTTTCTTGAGAGAATATCTCCATAAGTTTTGTGGAAAGAAGAAATTTATGGCTTTTTACATGAGAATTGTCTGTAGTAAGGTCGCCGCGGTTGTATTTTAGGCACATCCAGATTTTCCTCCCCCTCGACAGAGTCAGGGGAACGGGGTGAGGGGAATCTGTCGCGAAAATCATAGATTTTCGGGATGCTCGGAAATCGCCTTGCCGATTTCCGACACATAGGTATTTACCTAATCGCGGCGACCGATAACAGCAGACTATTTTCCACAGAGCCTCGTCATCGGCTCTGGTGAAAGTCTTTTATGGATATAAGTCGATAGGGTGTCAAATCGGTGAGAGGTCACCGTTTTTTATATCCTTTCCTCGCTATTTAAGTAGAAATCATTAGACTTTTTCACCGGAGCCCTCGTCATCGAAAAGTTTTTATAACCTTCTCCTGTCGTTCGTATCATGGGGCAGAAAGAGATCTACGACAGGATATACAGCGCCGCAGAGAAGGATTACTGGTCTGAAGTCAGGATTGAGCTGTTCAAAGGCAGGAAGTTCGGCAAAGTGCTTGACATAGGCTGCGGAGACGGTTACGGCTCTCGCGTGCTTGAGTATGCTGATTATACTGGAGTTGATATCTCTCCTAAAGCCGGAAGATACCTGAAGAAATTCTTTGTCAGTGATTGCAAAAAGCTCCCTTTCAAGGACAATGCTTTTGACACTATACTCATGTTCGAAGTGATAGAGCATCTGACCGCGACAGAACAGGTCCTCAAGGAATTAAAGCGTGTCCTGAAGGATGGCGGCAGGATAATAATCACCACTCCTAACAGTAGGAACTTCTTTGTCTGGTTCTATGAGTCTGTGAAGAAGAACAGCATTGTTAGGAAGATCTTCGGCAGGGCTGACATCGAGGGAGACCAGCATGAGCGGGAGTATACGATCGAATCTCTCACGAAGACTCTCGCGAAAGTTGGATTCAAAGAGGTAAACGTCAAGGATGTCGGACTCGGGATAGGTTTCTTATTCTCTTTCCTGGTATATGGAAGGTTCAGCACTCCGTTCTCTAAAAAGATCATCGCTATCGATTACAGGCTGCCGGCTATTAACGGGCATAATCTTTTCGCTGAGGCGATGAAGAGACGCTGAGCAGGGATGAAGATATTTCTATAACCTAATATTCAGATCAAATATTAAGATACTTTTAAATACTCAGTCCTTTCTTCAGGCAATAAAAGAGGGCAGCGTCCCAATAATTCTGGGGATTTGTGTCAAGTAATGCAATCAATGCGATCGGTGAACTCATGACCCTTTACGGATTAGACATCATCATCGACAGAGAGGGCAGGAATAATCTCTGCGAGATCAATGGGGTCCGTTCAGGAATGGGGGGATTCCAGACAATATATGGCGATAACCGGGTTGAGGAGAAAGTCTGGCGGATGCTTCAGGAAAAGCATGGCAAACTCACTATAAATTACGGCAGATATCTTTCTGACAAATCAAAGAAAGAGCGGCAGTTAAGTTTTTACCTGAGCAACATCTATGATTTTCTGTTAAATCCCTTCTCTTTCCATCAGCGCATGACCAGATTGCCTGTCTATCCTATATTCAGGGATTCTTCAGCGGAGATCATGTGGGTTTCCGAATTGGAGTGGCCTGGTGTATCGGAAAACTTTTCTACTGAATTCGATTATCCTTTTGAGGAATATTCAGGCCAGGAATCGACTGTCTTGAATATTATCAATCATAAGCTCCCCCATCCTTTAGTCAACCCATTCATTGATGAGCATACCACAAGGAATAAATTATTGCAGTATGTCCTTTTAAGAGACACTTGTATCGGGCCTGCGCTCTCTAAATCCGTGCTTGTCGGGCTTAATGTGGCGACGCATGAAGAGATTGATAAATTGTTAATCCAAGGAGATCACTTTGTAGTAAAGCCTATCTTGGGTGTGCAAGGCAAAGGGATCAGAATCATCAATAAGGAAGAAGCGCTAAAGTATGGATATGAAGATGATAAACCTAACAAGAATATATATCTTGATGTCCTTAAGAGGATCGCGGTCGCGCGCCACAGAAGTTTAGGGATGAGAGATATCTCTGATGATCTCTTCGATATCAAATCCATGGCAGAAGAGGGAGAGTATGATTTCGAGTCAGTAGTCTCTCTGCTGCAGCAATTTGTCGACTCTAAAGAAGTCATCAATGGACAAGAGACATATTCAGTGATCAGGGCGATAGTGTGCAATGGGATATTTGTTGACGCTTACCGGGGGATCAGCCCTGAACCCTGCGTGAACAATTCACGCAAAGCGACAAATCCTTGCGCTTTTGAAGCGGATGATGGATTCAGGGAATTCTGTGAGAAGACAGTCCTCATCTATTCTGAGCAGTGCGCGCAGCTGCATCCTGAGGATTACAAGAAGCAGTTGTATTCCCGATATTTCAGCCCTGAACGGAAAGGAAGGGATAGTGAGTTAAATTTTAAGGTGTTCGTGTTGGATATGCTTAATAGATAGCTGGAAACTTTTCTGTTCGTGATTTGACATCTGGGATAATCAGCTATCAAATTGATGATTTCCTGAAATTTCAGGATCAAGCAGAAATATGTCTTAATATTCATTATTTCTTGCAAAAAACCTCTCCCTTTAGAAACCTTTATAAACAACCATTTATGCCTTCCGATTATGAAGAGAAGTTCCCGTCGCTGGAAGAAGAAAGGTCAGATGCGCTGGAAGTGGCAGCGCAAGCGAATGCGCCGCAAGAAGCGGTCAAAGCAGAACAGATAAAGCTATAGTTCTATCTTTTTTCTATCTTTTAGCTTATACTTATCTAATGATAAGAGATATGCTTATCATGCAGCTATATTGCAGATGCCTCTCAGATGCATTGAGATGCATTGCAGAAGATAATTTTCTTTCAAGAAAAGATTCTGGAAAACTTTATTTTTGCAAAAGCGCATTCAAAGATATTTCCTTCCGCAACTTCCGTTACTGTATATTCGCGCAGAAACTGCGCTTCTTAGAAAAAGGATAATTCTTATCCTATTTATAAAGAGGCAATGCCCCAGTCCGCAGCGTTCAATGGATAGCGCAATACCATCGCTAAATAATACAAAACTTTAAATACCCCCCCTTTCTCCAAAATACCAGACTACACTCATCGGCATCCGTCGATGATGAAGTAGGAGATTCCGAGATATTCTGAATCGACACATCACCTCCAGACGCAGCGTGCGTCACGCAATATGTGACAGTAACGTGTCAGAGTGACGAGTTGATAACTCTTCGCATGAACAGTATGCATTAGTTTGCATATTCCTAGCGTCAGATAAACGGCCGCGGAAGGATATTCCTACCGACGGTGTCATAGTGCTTGAATCAACAAATCAAGTACTGCAGCAGACAAGAGACCCGATCAAAAATTAAGTTTTAGTCTTAGCAAAGCAGTTCCCGTTGATCCTGCGGGAGATTGCTGCTATTGGGATTCGATTAAGCCATGCAAGTCAAGGGGTCGCAAGACACCGGCAAAATGCTCAGTAACACGTCGATAATCTAACGTAAGGTTGGGGATAGCCTTGGGAAACTGAGGGTAAACCACGATGGAAGAATTCTCCTGGAACGGTTTTTCTTTGAAAAGCAATGCCTTACGATGAGACGGCGGCGGATTAGGTAGTTGGCGGGGTAACGGCCCACCAAGCCAGAGATCCGTACGGGCCTTGAGAGAGGGAGCCCGGAGAAGGACACTTAGATACTGGTCCTAGCCCTACGGGGTGCAGCAGGCGCGAGAACTCTCCAATGCACGAAAGTGTGAGAGGGGAATCCCAAGTGCTTACGCTTCTTAAGTGTAGGCTTTTGCCAAGAGTAAGTATCTTGGCGAATAAGTGGTGGGTAAGACTGGTGCCAGCCGCCGCGGTAACCCCAGCGCCACAAGTGGCAATCGCTAGTATTGGGCCTAAAGCGTCCGTAGTCGGTCCGGTAAATCTCTTGTGAAATTGTAGGGCTTAACTCTACAACGTGCAGGAGACACTGCCAGACTTGGGACTGGGAGGGGTCAGGAGTATTCTTTGGGGAGCGGTAAAATGTTATAATCCAAAGAGGACTACCTGTGGCGAAGGCGCCTGACCAGAACAGATCCGACGATGAGGGACGAAAGCTAGGGGAGCAAAACGGATTAGATACCCGAGTAGTCCTAGCTGTAAACTCTGCGAGCAAGGTGTTGCGCATTCTACAAGGATGCGCAGTATCGAAGAGAAGTCGTTAAGCTCGCCGCCTGGGAAGTACGGTCGCAAGACTGAAACTTAAAGGAATTGGCGGGGGAGCACCA